>Ga0105351_1001298_pt1 | contig 11478 bp, 12 predicted proteins | sample EN4Hudsemesocosm_FD_83662 | JGI IMG/M metagenome (GOLD analysis project Ga0105351, IMG submission 83662) | Methane-oxidizing microbial communities from mesocosms in the Hudson Canyon - EN4B Hudson Canyon | ecosystem: Environmental > Aquatic > Marine > Cold seeps | place: Hudson Canyon... | reverse complement strand
TTAATATTTACAGCAGTTGCTATTTTTTTTCTCGCACTTGCCTATAAAAGTTATTCTTTAAAAACGATGGAAAAGTTTGAAGAAAAGAAGATGTCAACCATTTTTTTTACTGAACTCAATAATCTCACTAAAGAAATAAGAACTATTAAAACTGACTACATTTTTGGCAATGAAATACATGAAGGAAAAACGCTCTATTCTACAAACTTGCTTGAAGGCAAAGTCTATTGTGGCAAAAAATTCATCGACATTGATAATGAAGCCAAAACCCTATTTTTTCACACTGAAGATATCAAAAGGTATGGAAAAGAGGCAATGTATAATTATTCAATGGATTGCGTGAAAGAGGTAAAAAAAATAATAGACGAAGAAGAAAGGAGAAACAAAAATCTAACCAGGGAATTCTCACTAACTAAAAACTAATACACCCGAATTACTCTAATAGATATGCATTATATGCCTATCAAGTTAACCACTTCTTGATAGGTTTTAACAAATTCTAAACTCTTTTCATTTTCACTTGACATATTAACGTTAATATGTTATAATTACACATATACAAAATCAGGCAGGAATCAAAATGAACAAACAAGAAGAAAATAAAAATTACTTCGCTATAGCGACTGCATGGGGTCATAAGGGTAATGACAACTACCTTATAGATATGGGAATCGGTTTATTTAATAGATACTACCTTGGGGACGATTTTAGTAAAAGTGCTAAAAATTACACTGATATGAGAAAACTATGTGAGTCATTGATTGTAAAAAAGGGACTCATTACCAAGACTGCTCAAAGAATTACCTATTGTGAATACTCAAACACAATCAGACTTATGCCCCAGAATCATTTAGTAGCCTCTCACAACGGAAGTCATTGGATTTGTGATTCAGACTCTGCAATTGATAGAAAATTGCTCCTGGAGGTTTTTAGCACTATTATTTACGATGGCTATAGGTTCAGAAAAGCAGAAGATATAGTTGAAAAACTAAACTGCTTCTTAACAAAGTAGGGCGAGACAATGGATAAAGACGAGAGATTCCAAATATACAAAACATTAAGAGTATCTATTATGAAAAGAACAGGCTTTAATGTTTCCTTTCGAGATAATTGCTCCGCCTTTTCAATAAAAAAAAGGAAAGATAGTTTTAGCCTCGCTCGGCTCGATTCAAGAACTGAGAAGATTCAACATGTACTGTCTAATTAACTACAAATAAGCTATCAACTATCGAATTTTTATTAAAAAACAAGTACAATAAATGTCCACTAAAAAAGGAAGAAGATGAAATACAACTGGTACTCAGATGACAAAACATTAATTTTAGCAATATGCTTAATTGTCTCTATGGTATATTCCTACAATGCATATGAAGAACTATCTCAAATCAAAGAAGAACGTATGGTAAAAGTTGAAAATGATATAGCTGAAATCATTAAAGGTGTTAAGAAATACAACAAGACACAAGCAGAACCGCAAATCGGTCTTGGAAACCCAATAAGATATACGGCTCCGAGCAAATGATTATTAAAAGACAAAGATTGTGATGTATCCTAGTCTTTGTACTTAATCAAAGTAGTGATTGCACTTTTAACTCCATAAGCTTGTCTGTCTTCTGCAAAATTAACCACCACTGCATCTGCCTTATTAAAATAAGCTCTTTTATAAGCCTCGAACATTACCGCCTCAACAGAATAACCTTTTGCAGTAAAAACCTCTATTGATTCATGCTTATCTTTGTCAAATTCTTTCAATACAGGAAACTGTTTTCTAAGCATACGGCTTAATATTTTAATTCTTTCAAGTTGCTTCTTTTTGTTTGAGTATCTTTTTTTTTCAAGAAACAACATACCAACTACAATGGCTACGCCTAAAGCAAGATATAAATACAACCCATGCATTAAAGCATAAAAAGAATATGCTAAAACCATTAAACCCGCAGCGACACAAAAGTATCCCAGTAAACTTATCCCAATACGCTCTATATAAACATCTTCTTTGTTTATCATTGTCATCTTAAATCCTTTAAAATAGTATATTTCTAATTTGTGCTTCTATCATGTGTTCATTTTGTAATATTTGAGAGTGACCGGGATTTCCAACGTTCTCTTCTTTATCATCAACAATTAATCCAAGTCCCTGCTGTCGATAAGGTTCGCTGCTGAGAGTTAACGTATCTTCAAACAATTTTCTTGTTTCTGCGTGATTAATAACGTCCCTTGAGACTCTATTATAATAAATAAATGTAACCTCAGCAACTTCTATGGGTTTATGTTGATCCAGTATTTTTTTATATTTAACTGCAGCAACCCGCATAGCCTCCTTAATTGCTTTTCTATATTTTCTTAATACTTTCCAGTGCCATTTGTTTATTACATTTTTACTGTAGTTCATACCCTTAAGTCTTACTAAAAATCCATAATCTGTAATTTCTAATTCATAGTTGAATTTGAAATCATAAATCTTTTCGGTTTTGTTTTGAGTATTAAGCATGAATTCCTTATATTCCTCCACGGTTATTGAGCCTGAAGGAACGCACAGTTTCGATTTAGATTCTTTTTTGGTTTGGTTCAATTTTCTAAACTCAGCTGCAGTTATGGTATTGTTCTTTTTATTTGCATATCTAAGAACTTTACTGGCATTACTTATTTTTAATATTCCCATCAGCCACCTCAATGTTTCTTAATTACAATAATATAGTATTTTCCATAAATAGACAATAAAACCGTAATAAATATTATTAAATACTAAATTATAACATTTGCATTAAAATAAGAGGCTATAAAAGCTATTATTTAGGTATTTCTTATTATTATATGGCGTAGAAGAAGAAAAAAATATTAAAAACAAGGAATAAAAATGAACAAAGCTGAATTTATTGATGCGGTTGCTGCAAAAGCGGGATTATCAAAAAAAGACACAAAAGAGACTGTTGATGCAGTATTGGAAACAATTACTGAGACATTAACTAAGGGTGAAAATATTAGTTTCATTGGTTTTGGTACTTTCTCAACAGCAGCAAGAGCTGCGCGAACTGCAAAAGTTCCAGGTACAGACAGAACAGTAGATGTTCCTGCAACAACCGTGGCAAAATTTAAAGTAGGTAAATCTTTAAAAGATGCGGTTAGCGGAAAATAAAGCCTAACTAGGAGATTTTATGGATTCAATTCTTACTCTAAACGAAGACAAAAGCATACAAGAAATTAAGTTACCTGAAAATTTTGAAGATTTGAAATTTCAGTTAGAGAATGGTTCACACGTAAGCTTTCAACAGATGACCTACGGGTCAAATGATTACACAAGAGAGGATATCTTTGAGTTGATTAAAAGTCAATACCCTGAAGGGATCAAAGATGTTTTCGTTCTAAGAAAAGATGAAGACGAAGAAGAGTAATTACTCTTTTCGTCCTTCACTTAAATCCAACAAACAACTCTCACTATTTCTAAAACCAAATGAGTTTCCAATTTGCTTGCTACTTGAATCTTGAATTTCCTTCACTGTACGAAAAAATGATTCTTCTGCCAATAGAAAATCCGAACTGATATTATTGTTTATCATTTCCACTGTTATATTATCCCTTTCGTTTGATTTTCTCGTGTCGTCAACTTGTTTTAATTGATATCTGTATTGCTGATGGTCTGCAAAAACATTTGCTTCATAATAATTTTGCGTGTAAGCCAAGTTAAATTTACCTAGCTTTACCATAGATTCAAGCTCTTCACTGCTGTATTGATTTGCTATATCTGGGAGCAACTGCTCATTTAGTCTTGTCATTTGTGCATTAATGTTATCCAGGTACTTTTGTGCTGGGTCCATCTTCCCTTGAAACTTTGCCTTTAGAGTGTTAACCCTACTGTGTATTGTTCCCGAACAGCAACATCCTGCATATACATTAACAAGCGCAACTGTTGTAAGTATTAAAATTGATTTTTTCATTATGCTATCTTTTTAGGTTTATATAGTGCAACTTCTTCTTCTGTTACATTAAATTTAATTCCTGTACATCCATCGTTGTGAGTCATGTACGACATGTGTTTAGTAATGTTGTCAAACACTTGCTCTTCGTCCTTTTCCATTACTGCTGCGGTAGATTCCTTTATTTGTTGTTTAATAGATGCTTTTTTAGATTCAGGGAAGATGATTAATTTCGTAGCAATTGCATTATAAATCTCTGTAGGTATGTCTGAAATATGCTGAGTGATAAACATAAACTTGATGTGAAACTTTCTCGCTTCTCTTACTGCCACATCAAACAGTTTTTTAAATGCAGGTATATTCAAGAAGTTATGGGCTTCCTCAATAAAATAATATGAAGGTATTGGCATCTCACCTCTATCAAGATAATATTGGGCATTAATTTTATCCTGATCATACCAACGTCTATATAGCATCCAAAAAATAGCCGTAAATAATTTTTGGTCGTTCTTGATACTGTTAAAATCAATATAAAAAAGATTCTTGGATTCTTTAAAGTCTACATTTGAATAAGAATTAAAACAAGAAAAAACATTTAACGACTCAAGCTTTAATTCCAGGCTTTCATATATCTTCTTAACACTCTCGGATAGTATATTCGATTTTCCAGTATCTTTCACATACGAAATTAAATCACTCAAGATTGGAATTTTAAAATAGTTATATTTTTCCTCTGTAATTTCGCTGATTTCAGTTTTAAGTGTGTAGCTGCTGTTTTCTGAAAGCATCTCCTCTACGATATCTCCAAAACCTTTTTCAATCAGCTCCTCCAGAGAGTAGTTTGTAGTAATATTTTTATCTACAATAGTATTTATTGCTGCAGTTAACTTTTCCTCTTCAAGGTTTGTAAAAGTAATATCGTCTTTACTGGATGAAATTTCCAACATTGTATTCATGAACTGAACAGTGAAGTTGATATCTTCTTTTTCCACTTTTCCCAATGAGTTTTTGCGATAATCAAAAAGTGCAAATTTAAAATTATTCACTGAAGACGGTAATACCTCAACATTATTAGGAGCAATGCTTTTAAGCCTTTCAATTACCCTTCCACCAGTGTGACCCACATCACAATATCTAACATTCAAGTGGCCATCTTGCAAATAAGAAGCTGTGGCCAGAGAGAGATTGAGATTCGTCAAACATGATAATATTTTTAAAACACCTACAGACTTACCTGCTCCAGTTTCACCAATTATAAGTGAGTGGGCATTATTATTATCACTGAGAGTATGATTAACAAAGTTACCTGTGACATCTTTACCATAGAAGTCCGGTATGCCTCCTCTTTTGTTTGGAGCATTCTTTGAAATTCTTTTATGGCAAGACCTAAACATTTTCTTTGCAACTTCATTTTCAATAATGGCATCATAGGCGCCTTCTCTTGACATCATTATCGTTTTAGGAATTATCTTTGATGAGGTTTGATAGTTTTCATCAAATGAAATTCCCAGAGAGCCCGACATTTGAGCTAGTAGTCGCTTATCATCCAAAATCAACATACTATTAGCAACACAGCAGTTCTCCTCAAGGAAAACCTTTTCGCTTTTATTCTCATGTTTTTCTAATCGAGCAATTTCCTGATAAGTTAAAGCATCGCCGACTTGTGCTTCTTCTTTTCTTTTTTTAATGATCCCACTTGTTGCTTTATGATTGAAATTGTACATTATTCCAAAAAGCCCATTCCATTTCAGTTTAAAAAACTCAATAGGATTGAATTCGTAAGCCATGTTGTACTCATACCCCTGATAAATATGGTAGTTTTTGAAAATTGCACTACTCGCCATGCTTATTCTTCTTGCAAAGTTATTATAGAAGTGATCTATTTGATACACGGATTTAGTACTCTCACTTACATTATAAAGAGAATTATCTACTATCTCCTTATCTCCCATGAAGTAAATATCCTGCAGCGCATTCACAAGTTCATTTCCGCTCATCTGAGGAATATCAAAATCGCTTGCTAGTTGAGAAATGGCTTCTTCATTAAACGAAAAAAGATAGACAGCCTGAAAATCCTCAGTTTTTAAACAAAATAAGAATATTCTTGATTCAGGCTGATACTTGATTTGATTTACCAAGCTAACAAAGCCGTCATATTTCGCGAACTTATTTGACTCTGACTCCAGCTTAACACCAAATAATTCAAGTTTACCCGAGAGGTCAAGTTGTAATGATTTTTCTTTTATATTGAAAATATTAATTGTTTTACCCAGGTTTAATTCTGTAAAAAGTTTCCCGATTGTTTCAGTAATTAAATTTACTACTTTGCATCCACCCATAACCATACTGCTATCACTCATGGCAATCTCCTTAAAATCTTGTTTTTTACATCTTTTCTTGATACTATTTCAATATACACATTTATAATTATTTATAATTAAGTTAATTTCATATAAAATAAGATTATATTAATAAATGAGTAAAAATAAATTAAATTATAGAGTAATTATACTTAAACGTATTTTATAATATTTAATATGAAAAACAAAACTTTTCTAAAAAAAGGAAAATTATGGCAACCAAAGATTCGACGGTTAAGACAAAAAAGAGAGTAGGGAGACCCACCAAAGAGGTTCCAATTGTACCTCTTAATGCTACTGTTCCCGAAACTGTTAAAATAGCAGCTGAACAAATCTGTAAAGTAACAGGTGAAACAATGTCTTACTTCACCTCTAAAGCATTGGAGATGATGATATTAAGTGAAAACACTAAGAAGTTAGATATTGAAGGCAAGTTCGCAATTCCTACTTCCACTTATGCAGATATTACTGGCTTTACTACTACTTCAATTGCAAGTAAAGTAAAAGCAGGAAAACTCGAGCAAGGTGATTTCAACGGTAAGAATGTAATACTAGTAGATGCAACAGACAAGCTAAGCACATTATTTAAAATTGCAAAAATGGAAGAAGAACATAGAGAATACAAAACGATAACTTTACAAATTATTCAAAAAAACTTTCTACTTTCAGCTTCAAACGGAAAATTAACCGAAACTGTTAACTCTCTCGCGCAAAGAATTGAAGAACTAGAAAAAAGATTCGAGCTTCCAAAACCAAAAGATGTGGCCGTGAACACAAACATACACAGAAAAAAAGACAAATAATATTTTTTATAAAACTTAAAAAGGGAGACAGATTTGACTCTGTCTCCCTTTTTTTAGCACTTCTACTTAAACACTCAAAAAAGTCTCTGTTGCCTTCTTCATTGTTATAATCGCTTTTTTCATACTCAGTTGCAGCGGGACAACATTTTCCAAAACCTCAACAATGGTATCAGTATTGATTTTAACATTAATAAACATGAAACGTGAGTACAACTCAGAAACAAAGAATTCAATCTCTGCTGGAACATAAGGAAATCTATCTTTAATATCACAGTGGTCCCTTCTATTTTCAAACACATGCGATTTATGGAGAAATTCTTCAATATCAAAATTAAATTTACACTTCTTATTGATATTAATTAAAATACTCTCAATGATGTACTTTTTTTCCAACTTTGGAACGTCTGATACAAACAAAGCTCTTTTGTCTTTATATGTAGCAGCATGCTCAACTGCAAATGCTTTTAAGCTCTCCAGGTTAGATTCTATTATATCTTTCGTTTTAGCAATTGCTGAATCCTCTTCTGCTTTATCTAGAACACATATGTTTTCAGGCTCATACATATATGTATAAATTAAATTAAATACATGTTTAAGAAAGCTATCACGAGATTGCATCAAATAAATATTAGCAATTATCTTGGCATTTTCTTTAATGGGAGGTTGCAACGCAACAAGCCAATCAAATCTACCATTTCTAAACAGCTCCGGATTCCTATCTGCAATAATAGAAGGATCATTAGCTGTGGCAATTAAAAAAACGTTTGATTTTGATTTATCATGCATATCATTTATCTTAGTCAGTAAAAAACCAAGCACTTGAATTGATTCATCTGTGGTTAGCATTTTCTCAATTTCATCAATCCAAATTATATAATCACCAGTGTTCTCATTAAAGAAATCAAAGAAAGATTCAAGCAAATCCAAGGTGTTACTCTGTTGCATAAATTTAACTAAATTGAGTTCAATTAAGTACCTTTTTAACTCACCTGCAACACATTTAGCAAAGAAAGATTTACCCGTTCCAGGAAAACCAGTAAGGAAAAATCCTCTAATTGCCATACCAACCAAGTCTTTAATTGGTATAAATTTAACAATTTCAGTAAGTAATTCTGCACCGCCATAATTACTCAAATTTACCTTTGGAGACGTGATATTTGTACTCAGTTTATTGCTTAATATATCCTCAACTTTTATGCCTCTTTCTTTTTCTGCTGAGGTCAGTAATCCGAATTGATTTTTTAAAAAAATAATATTTACAACATTAGATTTGGAAATGTCTTTTTTGAGAAAATCAGCCGAAAAAGGAGAAATAACAGCGACGCTTTTAGTATATTTTTTATGGATAAAGATATCGTCAATGACTCTAATTAAATTTTTATTATCTTTATTTTCACTCTTGGTATTATCGTTTTTTTTAATTGTTCGATTAGCGTTTGATGATAAAATCTCGTCGGTTTCTAGTAGATTATTATCTTCATTATCGTCTTCATTGATTACTTGAAAAGAGTAAAACAACTTCAGTATGTTTTCAAAATCTGCAGTGCTGCACACTGGAAAAATGTATTTAACATTGTAAGCTTTGCAGAGTTTTTGATAAGATTTATTTGAGTAATAGATTGGGTCAGCAGCTTGGAAGTAAAGCATATCTCTATCCTATTTGTATGATTTTGTCAACGTATTTTATAATATTTAATTGTACTTAAACACAGTAAATCAGAAAAGAAAGAAGTAATCATTTCAAATTCTTTGAATAGTAAGACATATTTAAATATTATTAAAATAACACCCGAAATAAGGTCTTATATTCGGTTTTTAACAATATTATTGTATAATAACGTATTTTATATTATAAAATACTATTTATTAAAATAAAATACTAAATTAACCATAAAAGGTGTCAAAATGTTTAATAGAGAGCAGGGCGTATATGCCGATTTAGAAAAAAATAAACTAGGAAAACAATCCTATAAAGACCAAAAGAAATTTTCAACTGTAGTATTTGCATCCGCTCTAAGCTTTGGAGTTTGCATACTATTAAGCATGAATAATTCTCCAACAATGGAGTTTCTGTTTGTTAATATCTCGGATATGTTTTCAGGTAAAAATGTTGACGATTATGAGTTAAATATTCCGTATTATACTGGTCTAGTTTTGGTTGTATTTTTACTATGGTTCTCACTGTTCATGAAAGAGAGAAAATATATTAGTGATGAACATACACCTTTAAAAGAACCAATAATGTCTAAGTTATCAAAAATTATTTTTACACCTCTTACTTCACATATGATTCCGTATAGAGATCAACTATATTTACAATTCAAGGCAGGTTGGTTTGATTCACTTGACAGGAAATTTTTCAAACAAACTCACAATGTCGTTGATGGATATAGTAGAGTAAGTGAACTGAATCACCTAAAAAAAATCTTTGAAATATACACAAAAGATGAAAAAGAAGAGATAACACAAATGTTTAAAAGTGAAGAGGCACTGCTTGATTTATATAAAATTACTGAAGGGTATCTAACTGAAAAAGACAAGGAAAAATTTGATAAAACAATGGAATTAACAAAAGAAAACTTTAATGACTTCAGAGCCTTTAACGAAAAAGATACAGTGTATTTTTCGATAGATTTTATAATATACAAAGTTGAAGAAGAAAGTATTAAATTTAGAGAGTTTTTAGAAAAAAGAATGATTAGAAGTCGGTCAAAAATATCGCGAGAATGTAGTACTTATTTTACCTATTTAATTAATGATTTAAAGGCAACAGAAAAGCTACTAAGTATGGACAATTTAGAGCATCAAAATATTGCACCAGAAAAAATGGAAAAATTAAAGCTAAAAAATGCATATTACAAGAAGCTAATTAAGGAAAATAAGTATGAACAAATTGAGCTTATTTTACAAAACAAACTTGTGGTATATTTTAAATTTATTCTGTCAAGAGTTATATTGCAAAAATACACCAATATACCTGCGGGAACTGCTGTGTCTAAGATTGCAGATTATACGCTTAGAATGATTACAGAAGTGTACGACGTTAAGGTCTTGATTAATATAGACAAGAACAAGAATGATGGTACTTCGGAGTCATTTAATGGTGATGCATTAGTGAACTTATTTTTATACACATACAACCATTACTTATATTCCAGAAGAGAGAAACTTTTGGATGAAATCGATAGAGCTATTAATGTTGACTTTCTTTCTAATACAGAAGACGGAATGAATACTTCAAATATTATTAGCAATACATTCAATGAGATGGACACACATGCTGAGGAAAATTCAGAGTCATTGAACAAGTTCATAAAAGATAGAGTGTTGGGTAAAAAGTAGGGTTAAATATCCGTTGCCTGATTCAGTGAATTTCACTCTCATTCAATCTTAATATCAATTGTTTTAATTTACAACTTGGTTCAAGACTATTTATCCCTCTTGAACCAAAAAAAAATCATTCCGCCTTTCATATCTTCACTCTTCATATTTATCTATTTTAGAATTTAAGTTCACAGTGAAACTAAATTTTACAATTTGGGTATTTTCCGTATTCTCACACTCCGATATTCTATTTTGTTAAATGTAAACATAGCAAAGTAAAATCATCATTTGCCTTTGCAACACTTTGCGTAAATTATAAATTCAATTCTCCAATCAGAGACTCAACAATTTTGCAGCATTGACTCCAATGCAAATTCATTCTTGTGTATTAAATTTTATTTATTTGCAAACAGAACAAGAAAATCTCACGCATTGACAATAAGTAATTAATTTTCATACAACTGCTACGATTAGATGAATTTTTCAAGTCGAAATAATTTAAAATAATAATCAAAGAAGTTATTTAAAATATTATTTTTATTTCATACACTTGAATATCAACCGAAAAAAAAATTGAAAAAAACAATAGGTCAAAAAATATTCTGATGTTAATCTAAGTCAAAAAAATAGTTTCGTCTACTGCAAATAATTGTGCAAAAAAAATTAAAAAACTTTCTTATTTTTGAAGCGTCTGAGCAGTTTGAATAAATATTTCACTGAGCTGTTTTTTTAATTTCAACGCAGTGACAACTAGTATATTGTACAAAAACGAAAAGCAGAGCATTGCTTATAATCTTTAAATCTAACAGTAGCTTTCCAAAATTCAGAAGTGGCATGATTGTTTGATTTTACACCGTTAACTACTTATTGTCCAATTGGCATCTCTCAAAGTAAAATTAAAAATACAGAATTACTTAATAAAATACAAATTTAAACAAATTCGTATTAAATAATATTATTTACCTTTTTAAGATAAATTAAGTATTAATATCATACTATACATATATAAATTTAAAAAGGGGTGTCATGTATAATAAAGTTGTAATGATAGGAAACCTAACAAGAGATGTCGAATTA
>Ga0105351_1001287_pt1 | contig 11538 bp, 8 predicted proteins | sample EN4Hudsemesocosm_FD_83662 | JGI IMG/M metagenome (GOLD analysis project Ga0105351, IMG submission 83662) | Methane-oxidizing microbial communities from mesocosms in the Hudson Canyon - EN4B Hudson Canyon | ecosystem: Environmental > Aquatic > Marine > Cold seeps | place: Hudson Canyon | collected... | reverse complement strand
TAAAGACTCTATATCAAATGAAGCTCCTACAGATATAAAGAAAATTGGTACGAGCCATCCAAATCCAAAGTGTTCAAGTTTTTTGGGTAACTGTTTATTGTGCTCAAAAAAGGTTATGATAAAAGTACCGGCTAAAAATGCACCAAAAGCAACTTCTAGTTTTAAATAAATCATAAAAGCAATCATCATAAAGAAAATGGCCATAGACAGTCTTATATCTTGTTCTTGAGTATCAACTTTTGGCATTAAATAGGTTTTGATTTCTGGATACCACCAAACAAGATTATGAAAAAGTTTATAAATAATCAACATAAAAATCATAAAGATACCAAACAACATAATTGTTTTATAAAATTCCCATACAATTCCAAACTCTAAAGCAGCACTGGCTGTTGTTAAAACAACAATAGAAATAATCTCTCCAATAAGACCCACAGTAATTGATAGTTTTATCCAATCTTTATTACCATACTCTTTTTTAAGTGAGGCAATGAGGCCAATGGAGATTAAGGGGAGGATAACAATAAATATTTTTCCCAGATCAAAATAGAGTGTTCCGGCAACAGATATGGAGTAAATGACCAAGAGATAGAGTAAACTTCGTTTTAACACTGAAGAGGAGATATTCACAATCTTTTTTAAATCCACTTCAAGTCCAGCCAAAAACATCAGGTATAAGAACCCAACTTCAGCGACCAGTTCAAAAATGGCATGTTCACTCATAAAAGAGAAATAAACAGCCAACGCACCCAGTATTATTTCAACAGGTACAGTGGGTATTTTTATAAATTGTGAAATTAGAGGCGAGGCAAAGATAATAAGAGATATAGATATGATTATAGATATATCACTTGCACCCGTTGCCATTAAACTACTCCATCACTTAATTTTTATTAAACTTTATTTGACTTCACACTCATCAACGATTTCATATCCTGCATCTAATAACGCATCAATATCATCTTGAGCTGTTTTACCTTGTGTAGTTAAATAATCACCAATTACAATTGAATTTGCGCCGTGTTCGAATACTTTGTATTGATCTTCACCAAACATCACTTCTCTTCCACCTGCAATCATTATTTTATGAGCATTAGGAATCATTTGTCTGGCTTTTTCAATAAGAGCAAATGCTTCTTCTTTATTAATCGTATTTTCTACAATAGGTAAAGCTTCATTGGGATGGAAAAAATTAAGTGGTACATTCATTGGTTCTAATGAGGCAATGGCTTCAAGCATAGAAATTCTATCTTCTTGTGTTTCACCCATTCCAAAAATTCCACCACATACCAATTTGAGCCCAGCTTCTTTTGCATTTAAACAGGTTTGGTATCGTTCATCCCAATCATGAGTTGTACATATCTTATTATAAAAATCTCTTGATGTTTCTAAATTATGATTATAATTCGTAACACCAGCTTTTTTTAACTCTAAGAGTTGTTCAAGTGTTGCAGTTCCATTACAGGCAATAATTTTTAAATCTAAATTCTCTTTTTTAACTGCACGTGCTGCTTCACATACAAAAGCCAATCGTTTATCATCTAAGCCTTTTCCAGCTGTGACCAAACAAAACCCAACGGCTCTGTTTTTTTTAGCTCTTTTTGCTTCTTTTACTATATCATCAATTGATTTTCTTCTGTATCGTTCTATATCGGCTTGATATCGTACACTTTGTGTACAAAATTTACAATCTTCATTACATGTACCACTTTCTATATTACTTATGGCACATAGGTATACTTCTTTATTACTTTTCATACTTTATTTCTTTTCTTTCATATTCTTTTGAATCAATTTTTTTATAATAGTAGCTGATTATATACTCATTTTCATTAATTTCTAGAAGTACACATTCGCTCAAAGGTTTTTCTCGAGCACACAGTTCACCGGGATTTAAAAACAACGTATTATTTTTATATTCGTGTTCAAAAATATGGGTATGTCCTGAAATCACAACATTAGTTTGAGCATTCATATAATAAGGCATATGCATTAAAGTGAATGTTACTTCTTTGATTTTAAAATTATAGGGTTCTTTGTGAATATTATATTTATGAGCAACTTCTACTAAATTGTAATCATTATTACCAAATACACATACATAAGGCAAGCCTGAGTTTTTTAACAGTTCAAGATTCTCTTCTTTAATCAAATCACCTGCATGGATTAAATATTGGGCACCTTGAGATTTTAAAAATTCGATGGCATCATTTGTCAGAGCCACTTTGGTGTGGCTGTCTGATATTATTGCTATTTTCATAGGCTAAATTATTTAGCTGCCTTAGTTTTAGCAGGAGCTTTTTTAGCCGTTGTTTTTTTAGCGGCTGTTTTTGTTGCAGTCTTTGCTGTTGTTTTTGTTGCAGGTGCTTTTTTAGCTGTTGTCTTTTTGGTTGTTGTCTTCTTAGCTGTTGTTTTTTTAGCTGTTGTCTTTTTCGCAGGTGCTTTTTTCTTAGCACCCGTTTTTGACTTTGGATCTTTTTCTATAATTTCAAGACACTCTTCTAAAGTTAACTTTTCAGCTTCTTTGCCTTTAGGTATTTTATAATTTTTTCTGCCTTGTTTGATATAAGGTCCATACTGTCCTATTAAAACGTTTATCTTCTCTTTTTCGAACACTTTGATAGTTGCCTTCGCTTTTGCCTCATCAAGCTCTTTAATAAGCTCTAATGCACGTGGAAGTTCAACCTTGTACGGATCATCTGTTTTTAATGAATAATATTTAGTTTTGATTTGTAAATAAGGACCAAATCGCCCAATATTTGCTTTAATTTCATCACCATTAGCATCAAGACCTACTACTCTAGGAAGTGTGAATAAAAACAGTGCTTCTTCCATTGTAATGGTATCCATATTAAGATGTTTAGGAATGGCAACGAATGTTGGTTTATCTTCATCGTCTTTTGTTCCCGCTTGAACAAAAGGACCAAATCTTCCAACTCGTGCACTGACTTCTTTACCAGTCGTTGGGTGTGTTCCAATTACTCTAATTTGTAAATAATCACTTCGATCAATTGTTTCTTCTTTTTCATCAATTGTTTTTTTGAAGTCCCCATAAAAGTCTTGCATCACTTGTTGCCATGCAATTTTACCTTCAGCGATTTCATCAAACTCTTCTTCAATTTTTGCAGTGAATCCTAAATCAATGATTCCTGGGAAATGATCCACTAAAAATTTGTCTACAATTTCACCCGTTGGAGTTGGTGCTAATTTCTTATCTTCAGTTTTTACAACATATTCTCTTGCTTGAATCGTAGAAATTGTTGGAGCGTACGTAGAAGGTCGTCCAATTCCTTCAGATTCAAGTTTTTTAACCAACGAAGCTTCTGTATAGCGTGCGGGTGGTTTTGTAAAGTTTTGGTCTAAATCAAGATTCTCTAAATCTAAGACCGTACCCTTTTTTATTGTAGGAAGAATTTTTTCAGTACTATCAAGTGCTGCTTCAGGATTATCACTTCCTTCAGTATAGGCTTTCATAAATCCAGCAAAAATAATTCTTTGACCTTTTGATACAAATTCAAATTCTTTATCATGTCCTGCACTTATTTTATACGTAGTGTTGGCTATTAAAGCCGTTGCCATTTGAGTAGCAACCGTTCTCTTCCAAATAAGACTGTATAATTTGTATTGAGAATTATCTACGAAATCTTTTATATCACTTGGTTTTAACGCCATGTTAACAGGTCTGATTGCTTCGTGAGCTTCTTGTGCCCCTTTTGCTTTACTTTTATAAGCACGAGGTTTCGCAAGCGAATAATCTTTTCCATAAATATCTTCAATCACTTCTTTCGCTGCACTAGTGGCAACTTTTGAAAGATTAAGAGAATCTGTTCTCATATACGTAATCAAACCACCTGTGTGATTTGGAATATTTTGAATATTTCCCTCATATAATTGTTGGGCAACAATCATTGTTTGTTTTACAGAGAATCCCATTTTTCTACTGGCCTCTTGTTGAAGCGTTGACGTTGTAAATGGAGCAGCAGGGTTTCTTTTGCTCTCTTTTTCTTCAATGTCTTCTAAAGTAAACGATCCCTTTTTAATTGAGGCTTCAATATCAAGGGCATCTTTTTCATTGGTTACTTTTTTTACTTTACCATTTATTTTTGATAATTCAGAAAGTAGCGAAGGATCTTTAAATTCTGATTTTATTTTCCAATACTCTTCTGGAATAAATGCTTTGATTTCTTGTTCTCTGTCCACAATAATTCGAACTGCAACACTTTGAACTCGTCCAGCACTTAAACCATATCGTACTTTTTTCCATATTAAAGGTGAAAGTTCATATCCAACTGCTCTGTCTAATACTCTTCTTGCTTGTTGGGCATCAACCAAATTTTGGTCAACTTCTCTTGGGTTTTCAAGCGCCTCTAAAATAGCATCTTTGGTAATTTCGTGAAATACAATTCTTTTTAAAGGATTTTTTTCAATTTTAAGTGCGGGGATTAAATGCCAAGCAATGGCTTCTCCCTCTCTATCCTCATCGGCCGCGAGGTAGATAACGGTATCTTTATTGATTTGTTTTTTCAGTTCACTGATAACTTTTCGTTTATCAGTTGAAACCAAATATTGAGGTTTAAAATTATCAGCGGGATCAAATCCCAGTTTTGACTTTGGTAAATCTCTTACGTGACCCATAGATGCCATTACGACATAGTCACTTCCTAAAAATTTTGATATTGTTCTGGCTTTTGCGGGGGACTCTACGATAACTAAATTCTTCACTACTTACTACCCTTTGATACATATCTTCAAATTAAACTTTTCATTATATAAGTGAACTTTTTAATTTAGAGAAATGTCCTTTAAAATTTGCAAGTTGAAATTCTATCATAAATATATTAAAAGCACTTAATTAAAAAAAATAAACATTAAATTTTGTATTGGCTTAATAAATGATAATCTCTACTTCTAATTGGATACCAAATTTTTCTTTGACTTTTTCTTGGGCAAGTTTTATTAAATACAGAGCATCATCAAAGGTTCCTGCCCCATTATTCACTAAAAAGTTGGCATGTTGAACGCTAAAAGACATATCACCTTTACAAAAACCTTTTAAACCTACTTGTTCAATAAGACGTCCCGCTGAGTCATTTTTAGGATTTTTAAAACAACTTCCAGCACTGGGTACTTGAGGTTGATTGTCTCTCATTTTTTTAAATAAATCACTCTGAGTTTTTGAATAACCCTCAGTTGTATTAAATACCACTTCATAAACAATAGTATTGATATTTGTGTGACGATAAGAATATTGGATATTTTCTTTTTTAATATACCCTTCATTGGTTTTAATACTGTGAATATAATTAAAAATTTCAAACTCTTTTAATCCTGCATTCATTTTAACCAGACCACCCAAACATCCAGGAAGTTTACCCAAAAATTCAAAATTGGCTAAGTCATTTCTTTTAGCATAAGATAAAAGTTTAGCTGATTTTGTAGCGCAGCCTACATGTAATAAACCATCTTTTTCTTCTATATACTCAAAAGAAGAACCTAAAACTGCAAATTTTGGATGAGAATTAGAGATAAGGACATTATTCCCCTGCCCTAATATTTTATAATCCTCATAATCACCCATTTCATTGATAACCAAAACGTCAGCCTTGGGACCAATATTAATGGATGAATATTTAGAAAAGTCTACTTCTTTATTGAAATTTTCCATTCTTAATTTGAACGAAGCTCCGCATACTCACTTGGAATTAGAAAATCTTCTGATTTTATGAGTTGTTCATAAAAACCATGTTTATACCCCAATTCATAGAGTTTATCTAAGGCTTTATGTTGAAGAGCACTTAACTTTATTGAATCATCATTGGCATATAAATCTAAGTATTTATTTAATGTTTCACTGTTTACTCGTATTAAATCTCTTTCAATCAACATTTTTGACAGCAAGTCTTTATTGGCATTGGCAACATCAACTGCTTTGATTAATGTATTTTCATACGCAATAGCATTATGTAAAGGAATTGAACGTCTTATACACATTCCTCCCAAAGGAAGCGGTAAATCTTTACCCGCAAGCTCTTGCCAAATATCCCACAACTCAATTTCTACTTCAAGTTTATCGTCGTAGGTCAAAATTGATTCATGAATTAATACTCCTGCATCAACAACTCCCTCTAAAACCGCATTTTCTATTTCTAAAAAGTTCATATACGTTATTTTTGCATTAGGGTATTTGATTTTAAACAGCAAGGCATTAGTAGTATATTCACCACTTAAAGCCACACTGAATTTTTTCTTTAGTTTAGCCCCTTTTTTCTTTATGATTTTAGGACCATATCCATCACCAAAACTCACCGCTGTTTTAAGTAAAGCAAAATCATCTTTTACAAAAGGATACAAGGCAAATGAAATAGCGCAAATATCATATTCTCCTCTTAAAGTTGCTTGATTTAATGTTTCAATATCTAAAGCTAAGTTATCAAACTTTGTATCTTCTAAATTAACCCAGCCAAACTTAATGGCATAATACATAAAAATATCATCAGCATCTGGAGAATGTGCTACAAGTATCTCTTTCAAATTCATTCCTCTTATTTAATAGTACCAAATAAAACAATAAGTCAGTACGTACTGTTTTATTTGGTATGCGTGATTGTACCCTTATCTCGTTTACTTTTACTTTATATGCATAGTTTTATCATTTGTTTATCACATAATAATATTAAACTTTAAAATCAATTCTTTTACTTGTATGTTAATGAAGTATATGTAATAATTTGATAAGTGAATCATCATTCATACAAAGGTGCAAAATGAATAAAGTTGCCATTTTAGATTGCTCACATAATAATTCAAATCAAATAAATAAAATCATTACTTTGCTCGACGACTTTCTATCACATAATAACATTATCACCAAAATTGTACCAATCAAACAATCAAGAATTGTTTCATGTAATGAGTGTAAAATTTGCATGCAACCCGCAGGATGCGAACCTGTGAAATGCTTTCATCACGACCAAATGGATGATGTTATCGATGCCATAGAAGACAATGATGCTTTCATTTTTATCTCTGATACTGATTCCATCTTCAGTGCAAATGACACGTTTCAAAGATTTTCCAAACGATTGGCTGCTTATTATTATTGGCCTTTTGGCACTAAAAGTTCAATTCATAGAAAAAAAATACATGATAAATTTTCCATTTTATTAAACTACAATACGACCTTTGATTTATTTAATAAAACCTATGAAACGTCACTGGAGCAACTTAAAACTGCATCCATTGCAGTTGGCGCTGAACCTGTGGCAACTTTAACGATAAAACCAGAAATAAAACCAAATGAGTTAATAAATGAGTACTATAAAGAGATTGAGTTGTGTGCTTATAAGTTATTAAGAAGTTTAAAGAGAGCTTCGTAAGCGTAAACGGCAGATAACTTAACTATCCACTATTTACTACTTACTATTCACTGATATTTAGTATCCGCTGATTTGAACGTAGTATGAAGCAAATTCAATCAATGGTTCAACTAAAAAGATTGAAGCTACTGTAAGTATTACAAATATTCCAATAACACTTTTTAGCATTGTTGTTGAGTTTGTTAAAACTGCACTGTTTTGTGCTTGACCTTCAATTTCAATAGGATCTTTAAAGAACATAAAAACGATTGGTTTGATGTAGTAGTACGCAGCAATACCAGAGTTTAATGCCATGATTAATGCAAGATATATATAATCTGCATTAACAGCTGCCCCAATTAAGTAAAATTTACCCCAGAAAACTGAAAATGGAGGAACACCCGCAAGTGATAATAAAAACATTGCAAAAATAGCAGCTGTCATTGGAGATTTTTTAACCAATCCTGCATATGATTCAACGGTATTTTGCTCATATCCACTAATAGAAGCATCTTTGTTTCTGTTTAACCATAACATACCAAACGCACCTAAGTTCGCAATTGCAAACAAAGTCCAGTAGAGGAAAATACCAATAGTGGCTTGAGTTGTTCCTATTAAAATAGCAGCTAATACAAATCCTGCATGAGAAATTGAAGAGAATGCTAACATTCTTTTAATATCTGTTTGAGAAAGTGCCATTAAGTTACCCATTGTCATGGTTACTGCTGCGATGATATAAAGTGCATTTTGAACATACAAATCATCTGCAGAAATAAAGATTTCAAAAAATCTTAAAACCACAACAAACGCTGCTATTTTTGGAACAATTGCTAAGAAACCAGCAAATGCTGCTGTTGAACCTTCATAAACATCTGGAACCCAAGAGTGAAAAGGAACTAAAGATAATTTAAATCCTAATGCACCAATCATAAATGTCACACCTAACAATACAAGTCCATAGTTATTAAATTCTGAAGCTACAAGTATTTCAGAAACTTTTCCAAGCTCAACCGTACCTGTAATTGCATAAAAGATCATTGCACCAAATGCAAAGAATCCCGTTGCTAAGGCACCCATAGTAAAGTACTTGATAGCTGCTTCTATTGTTTTCATTCTGTTATGCATAGCAACCATTGTATAAATGGCCATAGATGAAGTCTCAAGACCTACAAAAATCATAATTAAACTATCAGAACTTACCATGAACTGGAAACCAGCCACTGCAAATAAATACAGTGCAAAATATTCTGGATATCTGTACTCTTGAAGTTTTTGTTTACTAAATGCTAATAAAACAAATGCAACAGAAAGTACCAATACAGTCACTTGAGCTAAAACAGAAATTCCATCAACCATCATGATATCAAAGAAACCTCGAACTGCACCGTTATAACCAAATACCATTCCTAAATCAACCAATAAAAACAGAACTGTTAAAATAATGTATAAAGATTTATCTAAACTTTTGTTTGCTAAATCAATACATAAAATTGCTAATGCTCCAACAATAGCTACTAACATAGGAGCAAGTGTTTGTATATTTAGACTCGCAAAGTCTACTTCTATTGCAGGTATCATTTTTTCACCTCCCCAATGCTATTTAACTCTAAGATTCGGGCCTTAGTCGTTGGAGATACTGCTTTTGTATGCATTACCTCAATTAAATTTGTAACTGATTTGTCGATAGGTCCTAAAATCATTTTTGGATAAACTCCAAGTAATACAACAAGGCCTACAAGAGGAATAAGTGCTACAAGCTCTCTTCCTTTTACATCTTCAAGGTTTTTGTTCTCTGGATTATTACACGGTCCAAAAAATGATTTTTTATACATTACTAACATATAAACTGCACCAAAGATAATTGTAAGTCCAGCAATGATAGTTAAGATTGGTGATACTTTAAAGAATCCAAGCAGACTTAAAAACTCTCCAACAAAACCAATAGTCAAAGGAAGTCCAACTGAAGCCATTAACATGATTCCAAAAATCGTTGCATATTTAGGCATTACTAAAGCTAAACCACCAAAATCTTTTATCATCTTCGTATGTCGCCTGTCATATATCACACCAACAAGCATGAACAGTGCACCTGAAACAATACCATGTGAAAGCATTAAGAAAATTGATCCACCAATACCTTCAACGTTTAAGGCAAATGTTCCAAGTATAATGACACCCATATGTGATACAGATGAGTATGCAATAACTTGTTTCATGTCTTCTTGGGCATATGCCACCATGGCGGTATAAACAATTGCAATCAGTGCTAAAGTAGCCATTGGGTAGGTAAAATAAACACTTGCATCTGGGAAAAGAGGCAATGAGAATCGAATAAATCCGTATGTACCCATTTTAAGCAGAACAGCTGCTAGTATAACCGAACCAATCGTAGGTGCTTGACCATGCGCATATGGAAGCCACGTATGAAATGGAAACATAGGTACTTTGATTGCAAAACCAAAGAAAAATGCAGCAAATAACCAAAGTTGCATATCAAAAGGAAGTTGTAACATATACCAGTCTTGTAAGTTAAAACTCCAAGTTCCTGTTGTTTGAAAATATACGTAACCTAAATATAACATACCAACAAGCATAATTAAAGAACCTGTAAATGTATATAAGAAAAATTTGATTGTAGAGTAAATTCTAAGTTTTCCACCCCATGCTCCAACAATATAGAACATTGGTACCAGTGATAATTCCCAGAATGTATAAAATACAACTGCATCTAATACTAAGAAAACAGCTATCATAGTCATCTCTAAATAAAGCACCGTAATCATAAGATGTTTTAAATCTCTTTTTTCAGTAAGTCCAATAAAACTGATCATTGTCATTAATGTTGTCATTATTACTAAAAACAGAGATATACCATCAACTCCTACGCTGTACGAAATTCCATATGAAGCAATCAAAGGTAAAAATTCTGTAAATTGCATTCCAGGATTGTTACCATCAAAGCTGTACCATAATACTAAACTCAAAACGAATTCAATAGCAGTTACAGTTATAGCATATGCTCTAATAGAATCTTTATGAACAACAAAACCAATTGTTGCTGCTAATGCTGGAAAAAATATTAATATCGATAAAATGTGTTCCATTTATACTCCCCTTACTTCGCGAAACCGTAAATGGCACTCAGCACTACAAAAAATGCCAGACCAATTACCATAGTTAATAATGATTTTGATAAGTTGGCATTTTGTGCCACTTTACTTTTTTCACCTGTGTTGTAAACAGTTTTCGCAATACCATCTACAATGTTATCAACAACATGTATATCAATTTTCCATGCAAGTTTTGACATTGCTAAATATGGTTTAAGAAGTACATTATCAATAATGTGTGGCATATAGAACTGATTGGCTAATAGTTTATAAATAAACGTATTTTCCATTTTACCACTGAAATATGTTCCATATTTTTTATGCCAAAGGTACGCAAATGCAATACCACTTGAAGCAATTAACAATGTAATTACAATAAGAATATTTGCCGTTGAATGACTTAAATGAATTTCCAATTCTGGAAGTTTTTTTGTAATCATTTCAACAAAAGTTCCTTTTGAAAGAAAACCACCAACAATTGCTAACACTGCTAATGGAATCATTGATGCGATTACATATGAGTGTGTTTCATGTGGGTGATATCCAAACTTCTTGAAGTTCTCTTCTCCATGGAATACGTACATAACCAATCTGAATGAATAAAATGCTGTTAAACCAGCAGTGATATATAAAATTCCCCATAAAATATAGGTATGTGAACCAAAGGCAACTTCTAAGATAATATCTTTTGAAAAGTAACCAGACAGTGGCATGATACCAGCAAGTGAGAATGAAGCAATTGTCATAATAATAGAAGTAGGTTTCATGTATTTATGAAGTCCACCCATATTTTTAATATTGATTTCATTTTCAGTCGCATGCATTACATTTCCAGCTCCCAAGAACAGAACTGATTTGAAAAATGCGTGCATTGCAAGGTGGAACAGCGCAACCCAATATGCACCAAGACCAGCAGCCACAAACATATATCCCAGTTGAGACAGTGTTGAGAATGCAATGATCTTTTTGATATTTGTGGCAACAAGAGCCATAAATGCGGCACCCATAGCAACAGCAGCTCCTAAACAAGCAATAAAGTATCCAACCTCAGGAACAATTGTAAAAATTTCATT
>Ga0105351_1001284_pt1 | contig 11550 bp, 14 predicted proteins | sample EN4Hudsemesocosm_FD_83662 | JGI IMG/M metagenome (GOLD analysis project Ga0105351, IMG submission 83662) | Methane-oxidizing microbial communities from mesocosms in the Hudson Canyon - EN4B Hudson Canyon | ecosystem: Environmental > Aquatic > Marine > Cold seeps | place: Hudson Canyon... | reverse complement strand
TAGCACATAAAAAAGGGGAAACCATAACTGTTACCCATGTTGAAAAACCACATGGTGAACACAGTGATCCCGTTGTCAGTATCGCTACTTCATATCATGGTGAAAAAAACAGTTCCATGATAGAAATTCCATATGAAAATCTTGACGAAGTCATTATTGCTTTGGTTGAGTCTAAGAAAGTTTGTTCAACCTTTATGCATGAAGAATTCCATGCTGAACTGGATGCGGATATGGGTGGTGGACAATAGCTTGAATTAATTGGTTGTTTTATTTAAAGGTGTATGTGCGTCCAACAGTGGGAAAGCATACATGGACAGTCCTAAAATTGTAAAAGATAAAGACAATGATTCTAAAAACTAGAGAGAGGTGAGAGCCTCTCATTTTGTTTTGATTTTTTTCTTTATTAATTTGATATTGTTTAAGTATTTAACTGCAATGATGGTTAAAATTGTTCCTATAATCATGGATAAACCAATTTGCTCCTCTAAAAATATAGCACTTAATCCAATTGCAAAAAATGGCACTAAAAATATAAAAGAACTTACCTCATTTGTTCCCAGTCTCTCAATCCCTATAAAATAAATAGTTGTGGCAAAAGTTGTTGATATAACAGCTAAGCTTATGATATTTATCCAAAAAATATTATCGAAGCCTGAATATTTAATCTCTTGAAAATCTATAAAAAAAACAAGAACCAATACTGTTGTAATCACATACATATAAAACGTAAAAACAATAGGAGAGGTATGTGTTATCTTGGAACTCACAATCGTGAGTATTGGCCATAAAACAGAAGCAAACAAGAAATACATATTATGTGTTGTGAAGATATCTTCATAACTAAACGACCATATATTTAAAATAGTCAGTACTCCAATAGCCCCTAAAGACAATGCAAAAAAATCTTTTTTATGAATTTTTTTACCATAAAACAGTGCCATGATTAAAAAAGTATTGATGGGTATTAATGTTGTTACCAACGCTCCACCCAAACTGGCTGTTCCAAACTTGGTACCTAAAAAATAGTATTTTAAATAGGCAATCATTACAACTGAAGCCACTACTGCCAATAAAAAGCTTCTCAAATTTATTTTGAAATATTTTTTTGTAAACAGCAATACGGGTGCCAAGGTAAGAAGTGTGAATATATTTCGAAACAATATTAATTCATACTCGTTGATATAGTTACTCAAGACTTTGGCATTGACCCAAGAGGCTCCCCATCCAGCCATGGCCAAAAACATAAGTATATAAAATAGGTTTTTATTTGTTTGTGTCATTTAAAATCTTTTTTTAGAAGTATAAACTAAATTTTTTTATTTGTATAGTATAAAATTGCTCTTTTTTAAAAGTTCTTTGGGCGAATATCCATAAATCTTTCTAAAATTTCGGATAAAATGTGATTGGTCATTAAATCCGACAGTTAAGCCTGCAACACTTAGACTTTCTCCATACAGTATAAGTTCTTTGGCTTTATGTATGCGTTGTGTGAGGATATAATGATGTGGTGTCAACCCAATACTTTTTTTGAAAACTCTTAAAAAATGATATTTACTTAAACTTGAATGTGCCGCCAAGGTATCAAGACTGAGATTCGTATCTAAACTATCTTTTATATATTCAATAGAGTTTTTCATTATTTTCTTGTCATCAAATTGATTGTTGTACTCTTTTGTATTATGAGTATAATTTTTAATCAAATAAGACAAAGCAAGAATTAAATTGGTCTCAATTTCCATTTGACTCATTTTGTTATAAGCACTTTGAAAAAAATGGTACAACAAATTAAATAAAGTTATATCTTGAATAATATGTTTTTGAAAAATAGGTATTTTTTTTTCAAAATAAATCTGTTCATATAATTCTGCCAAAAGATCAATTTTGGGGTAAAAATTTGTATATTTCCAACTTTGTGAGTCTCCACAGTGTATTTCATCCGGATTGATAATCCGTGTTGAATCTTTATATGAAAGAGAAGATTGTTTAGAATTGACAGATTTAAAAAGCCCATCATGAGTTAATCCTATGGTGTAGGTGTCGTGAAAATGTTTTGTAAATTTTCCATTGGAGTTTTGTATGTTTTCAAAGACGGTATCTTCTAAAGCTTGCATATTCATCATTTATTATATCGAAAAAAATTAAATAATAAATAGAATAAAATTGCTGTTATAATTATAGAAGTCAAATCTATATTCTAAAAAAGAAATACAATTTTACATCATACTGTCTCTTTAAACCAATAAAAATTTATTATTATGGAAATATATTTTATTTGAACCCAAAAACATAAACACAAACAGTATTGTTGCAAACAGAAAACCAAAAAGTGTAATATCAAGTAAAGAGACACCAAAAACATCATTTATATTTTCGTTGTTCCATAGTCTCTCAATGATAATTCTGAACATAAAAATGAACCAAACAAGAGAAGTGATTATATAGTATTTAAGAAGTGTATAGGCAGTTAACATTGTTTTATCCTTTTAATTTTTATAATTTTAGAGTAAAAAAGTTACTTTGTGCAATAATATTACAAAATGCAATATTATTAATATGATATAATTTTATTATCTTAAGACAAAAGGTATTTTATGAAGTTTTACAGTAAACGAGGAAATTTAATAAATATAGATTCCTCAAAAATTATCAACGAAATATTTTACAATTTAAGCAAAAGAAGTTCAGAAGAGATCAAAGAGGATTTTATTTTTATTATGCAAGAAGATAAAATATTAAAATCCTTTGTTATTGAAGAAATTGTTCAATTAAATATAGATATTGTTCCCAATGCAAAAAGAAAAAGAATGAGATACAACTTTGAAAACTTTGATGATCTTTATTCCTATTTTAAAAAAGAAAATAGCTTTTCATCACTGCTGCCATATTCTGGGGAAGATATAAAATAGTTAAATAATATAATTTATATAAAAATAGTAATTTTTACACACAAACTTCACAAATAATTTGATATAATCGCTCACTTAATTTTGAGGTGAATGAATGTATTATGATAAACCCATGAAGTCTTCCATTGTTTTTTTATGTTTTTTAGTTGCCAGTGTTGCTACATTGGGAAGTTTGTTTTTTAGCGAAGTTATGCAGTTTGTTCCTTGTTCCATGTGTTGGTATCAAAGAATATTTATGTATCCTCTGGTAATTATATTTTTGATGAGTCTTTTATTTCCTGATGATAAAGTATTTAAATACTCTATTGGATTGGTAGTTGTTGGGCTATTTTTTGCCATCTATCACAATTTATTGATGTTTGATATTATTCCAGAATCTGTGGTTCCTTGTGTTCAAGGTGTGCCATGTTCGACTGAATACATCAATTGGTATGGTTTTATTACGATTCCACTTCTTTCACTTGTTGCATATTCGTTACTGTTTGTATTATTAATTATAGGAAAAAGGAAATAAAGAATGAAAAATAAAATTGCTGCAGCCTTAGCGGTTATTGTTTTAGCGATACTTTTTGTTGTTGCTACAAACTTTTATAAAAAAAGTGAAGATCAAAAAATTGAAAATTTATCTGCTTCAAGCAGTGGTGCTCCCTTTGTACGAGATCATTCTCCCTCTTTTGGAGAAAATAAAAACAATGTTGTTATTGTTGAGTTTTTAGACCCTCAGTGTGAAGCGTGTAAAGCCTTTCATCCTGTGATTAAAAAAGTATTTAAAGAGTATCAAGAAGAATCAAAATTGGTTATCAGGTATTTGGCAAATCATGGCAATTCTAAATTTGTAGTGAGATTACTTGAATCTGCAAGAAAACAAAATAAGTACAATGAAGCTTTGGAAGTGATATTTAACACGCAAGACCAATGGGCCAATCACAACAATCCTCAACCCCAGGTATTATGGACTTTTTTACCCCAAACGGGTTTGGATATGGTAAAACTAAGATCTGATTTTGACAGCAATTACATTGATGGTATGTTGAATCTGGACAGAAATGATGCACAGTCACTTAATGTTAGAGGAACTCCAACGTTCTTTGTAAATGGTAAAATGCTTAAAAAGCTCAGTTATCAATCGTTGTTGGATTTAGTAGAATCCGAACTTTATAAATAGGAGCTTTGAATGAAATTTAAAATTATATCAATCGTCACATTGGCATTTGCCTTGTTTTTTGTAGGATGCGAATCAAAACCTCAAAAAGCTCAAGTCATTGAAGAAAACAGCAATACGTTGGTTCAAACGGTTAAGTCTAAAAGTTATGACCTGACAACTACAGATGGAAAAACCATCACCTTTGAAGCCAATGATGGTGTTCTTCTTTCCAAACAGTTAAATGGCAAAATGGTTTTAATCAACTTTTGGGCAACGTGGTGTCCTCCTTGTGTAGCAGAAATGCCTACTTTTGTTGAACTTCAAAAGAAGTACAAAGATGATTTTACTATCATTGGTGTTTTGTTTGAAGAGGACAAAGACAAAGAAGAGCTGGCTGCTTTTATGAAAAAACACAATATAAACTTTCCAATAACCATAGGAAAAGCAAACTTTGAATTGGCAAAAAACTTTGGTGATATCAAAAAAATACCAGAGTCATTTTTGTATTCTAAAGATGGTTTCTTCTTGGAAAAATTTTTAGGTGAAATCGATCATGAAAAATTAGAAAACTATATTAAAGAGAGTATAAAATAAGGGGAGGTGAAAAACCCCCTTATTTATGATACTGTAAAATCTACTCCAGTTACCAGTCCCGCGTTTCCATCTTCAGTTAAAAAGATGCTGGTACTTTTTAAATGTGCCAAGTTTTCATTGGCACTTTTATCATAATCAAATTGACTCTCTACATCGGATAGGTAAATGGCACCCACGTTTGCATCTGCTAATGCAATCAGATTGTCTTCGCCACTTTCATTTTTTGTCCAGATACGTAAATCGTTGAAAATAGAATCATTTTCGTCTATCCAATCATTTCCATCTTCATCATACTCTTTGAGTTCTTCAAACCCATTATTGGTTTGAGGACCAAAAAGTTCACTGCCATTATCAATCTCTCCATTTGAGTTTTTGTCAAGAGCTAAGAATCCACTGCCATCTTTTAAAACAGGAATGATATTGTCTTCTCCGTCATTATTGATATCAAATTCAAAATTTATTTCATCGCTGATGGAATCAAAATAATTTGATGACAAATCGTAATGAATAATCAATGGATCTAGGGCTGCGAGTTCTTGGAAATCCACATTTTCTTTGTATTTTTCATAGAATTCTTGTGTATAGGATAGATTTAAATCCACGTCTATATCTTTGTCTGCTGTTTTAATGGTTGCTTTTGCACCAAAATCAATAGCATTTTTTTTGTGAAACTCATGTGTTGTTTCTTCAGATCCAAAATTTACTCTTGGTGGTGGAGGTGGAACACGTGCTGGTTCTCTTTGTGCATTGTTTTGAGAGACTTCAACTTCTTGGCATTTACAACAACAGTGATCGTTGGGATGTAATTTTACTTTTTTATCTTCTTGACCAAGAAATCTTGCCAAAAGTACCTCTATGATAAATTTATTGAGCAAATCTTGCACAGATAAATCCTGCTCTGTTTGGGAGACAGAAAAGAAAACGGAGTCGATGTCTTTGGCATCTATTTCGCTTTCATGTGTGTGTTCAACAGGATTGAAAAACAAAGTCTTAAAACTTGTATCAGCGTTATCTACACTGTTTTGTGTGTTGTTTTGTGCAGTAGTTTGCACTGGGTTTTGCCAGGTTCTCTCAACAGTGCTTGTGTGTTCGAACTGTGATGTCGTTTGTGCTTGCATGGCAACGTCAGATGATAATATTCTCATAATAACCTCCTTAAAAATGTTATATCCAAATTCTATAATAATAATTAAGATTATTTAATAGTAAAAAGATAAAAATAATAACTTTTTATGTAATTTAGTAAGTAATTAAATTATAATAAAGAAATGCGTTTTATGTAAATAAAAACAATAAATGCTACAATACCAAAATGATTTTATAGTCAATAAATGATTTGAAAAGGATGCTATTTTGGATGTTTTGAACATAGTTTTAATTGTTAGTGTATCTGTTATCTTGTATTTTTTGGTTCAAAAATTATTGCTCTCAAATAAAAAAGAGATAAAACCAACTGCTGTTAAAAAAGAAGAACTTATTATGGGGTTTGAACTAAGAATGCGAAAAACCATAGAGACGTACCATGGGAATGCAGAAATGTTAAAAACTCAAAAAATGAAAACACTCAAAGAGATCAGTGCAGAACTCTCTACAAATATATTCTTTGACAAACAAGAAGTTAAAGAACTCATTCAAAAACTTGCAAACATGCACTAGTACGTACAATTATCACATTTAGTGCCCCTTTTGTGCCCCATTTTGTTGTTATAATTTGACAATAAATCGAGGTGCTATCATGTCATTAAAAGATTTACTTCAATACTCAAAAAATATCAATATACTGTATGCTGAAGATGATGAAGTCACGCAAGAATTGTATTATGCAATTTTCCAAGATCTATTTTTAAGTGTAGATGTCGCAAGTGACGGCGTTGAAGCTTTGGAGAAATATTCAGCTAAAAAGTATGAAATTGTCATCAGTGATGTGAGCATGCCTAATATGAACGGTATTGAGCTTTGCCAAAAAATCATTGAAAAAAACATGCATCAATCAATTATTGTTGTAACTGCTCATACAGAATCAGAATACATAGATGAATTTACAAAATTAGGAATTGATACTTTTCTTCCAAAACCAATACACCATGCTGAATTGATTAATATACTGTTTAATGTATCAAAACATGTAGCAGATTTAAAAGAATAAAATCCACATAAGGAATGACACATGCAAAATATAATAAAAAAAATGGTGATTGAATATGCTAAAGATATGTCTGTTTTGGTTGTTGATGATGATGAAATAACATTGCAGATATATAAAGAAGTATATGATAACTTTTTTTATGTCGTGGATACAGCAAGTGACGGAGCCCAAGCATTTAAACTATATCACAGTGGCAAAAAGTATGATCTGATTATCACTGATTTGATGATGCCAAATATCGATGGATTTGAATTAATTAATAAAATACGATTAACTTCACCTGAACAACATATTGTAGTTTTAACGGCCATTATGGATATCAATGAAATGAGAAATATTATAGAATTAGGGCTCGATGGAATACTTGGAAAACCCTACAATCATGATAAAATGTTTCAGTGTCTGTTCAGAGTGTTAAAAGTGATTCATAATGAAAAAGTTTTAAAAAGACAAGCTATTCAGCTGCGGCTTTTGGCTCAAGACAATATAAAAGCAAAAACTGAAATTTTTGTCAATAAAACACAATCTAAAATACAAACTAAAAGGTACGAAGATGTTACCTCTTCTGATATCAAGCAACCAAAAGAAAAAGAAATAAAGCAAAAAATAGCAAAAGAAAAACCAATAAAACAAGAAGAAGTAAAACAAAAAGAAGCAAATCAAAAAGATAATAAATATCATACAAGAGCAAGTATCCATGGAGAGAGTGCAGATGAATTTAATCAAAACTTAAATTATTCGGATATTGATAAAGTTGAAGTATTTCAAGACAATATAGAAAAATATAAAGAAATAGCAGAAGGATTGGTTTATTCCAATGCACAAGAAACAAAAGTAGAGTTAGAAGAGATTTCTCAAGGGTTATATGAACTCATCGATTTATTAACTCACTTTGGAATGTTTACCGTAACTGCAGAAGCGACTGAAAATCTTGTACGTTTTATCAGTGATTTGGATGTAAATTTGCTGGAAAATTCGGATAAAAAAGAGATGTTTATATGCTGTTTAACATCATTATTGGAAGATTTGAACAATTGGATTGAGATGGTTTTTGTACAAAAAACAACAGAAAATATCAACTACTTCGATGCCTCGTTTGCAAATACCTGTTTGGAATTAGAAACCATCTTTTCACCTGTGGAAATAACAGATGAAGAAGAGAGTTTGGATTTTTTTTAACTGCAAATAAAGAAAATTGAAAAACAAGATAATTGTAACTATAACAATTATCTTGTTTCATTAATGGTTTTTATGATTTCAAAAACAGACAACTCTTTATCTATAGCACCAGCTTCAACGGAAGCTTTTGGCATTCCATACACGGTTGACGTTTTCTCGTTTTGGCAGTATGTTTTAGAACCTGACTCTTTCATTTTTAAAAGTCCTTTTGCCCCATCCACACCCATTCCTGTACAGACAAAACCAATTGCATTTGTTTTTGCTATTTTTGCTACAGAAGTTAAAAGTACTGTAACACTTGGTTTATGAAAATCTACTCTTGGAAAATCTTTTAACCTGATTACATACATAAAACCCTCTTTTTTTACTTCCATATGTAATTCACCTGGTGCTATATAAACTTTTCCAATTTTTAGAACATCACCATCTTTGGCTTCTACGACTTCACTGTGAGGACACAGACCATTGAGTCTGAGTGCAAAAGTTTTTGTAAAACCCGATGGCATATGTTGCACAATGACCACAGCTGGATGTTCAGCGTGAAGATTGGTGAGTATCTCTTCAATGACTTGATCCCCACCTGTTGATGCCCCAATTGCAATAATCTTAGAACTTGGTTTGGTTGATGTTATCTTTTTACTTATTTCTTGAACATCTGTTTTTATGGTTTTTTGATAGCGTATTTTAGCATTGCATGCAGCTCTGATATAGGACAATACATCATCTTTGTATTCATTTAAAAAATTTTTTACATTTAATTTTGGTTTTTCGATTACTTCAAATGCGCCAAGTCTTAATGCATCCAATAAGACACTTGAACCTTTTGTAAGCAGTGTTGAACACATTATAACAGGAGTGGGTCTTTGTTCATTTATTTTTTTCAAAAAGGTCAGTCCATCCATTTTGGGCATTTCTATGTCCAAAATAAATACATCGGGTAGTCCCACTTTTTTGAACTCATCAAACGCATCCACAGGATTGTTTGCTTCTCCCAAAATTTGGATATCCTCAATCCCTGTAAGAATTTTTTTAAATCCGCTTCTTACTGCGATTGAATCATCTATGATAAATACTTTAATCATCGAAAAAGCTCAATTCACTGGTATCATTGCTGGTATCTGCTGATTTTAGTCTGTCTTTCATAAACTGTATCGAATCTGCAAGTGAATCTTCAAACAAATAAATATCTACAAAAACTCTGGAAACAAAATATTCAAATAGATAAGTACTGATATCCTCAATAATTCTAGATAAATATTCAAATCCCTCAAGATTTTCAATTTCAATACTCTTAATATCCAATAAATCCAGATAAATACCAAGTTCTGTGAAAATAGATGAGACTTTTCTTGTATAATTATGTCTTGAAAACACAGTTGCTACTTCTTGAAGTTTTAATGATATCTCACTAAAAAGTTCTTTGGATAAATTTCCATTGTCAAGATCTTTTACAAAATGTCTTAATTCTTCAATCAAGAAAAGTACTTCCCCTTCAAATGTGTCAAGATAGACATCAACGCCTATTTTTTCGTCATTTTCATCATTGTTTTTTAAAATTGCTTTTACACTGTAATTATCATGCAGATTTTTAATCAATTTTTTTGACAAATCTTTGCGTAGAAAATTATCTGTAAGAACGATATCTGAATAATTTATCGTTTCGATATATTCTTGAATGTTTTGGGTGGGAAGAATAATGATTACTGTAATTTTTTCATCAAATTCTTTAATTTTTTTTATGATGTCAATAATTAATACATTGTTTACGTAACAATTGATGACTACAATGTCAGTGTGATCCTGCATAAGCGTGGAATCAATGTGTTTTAATGTTGTTTGAGTAATGTCATTTACTACAAAGGTATTAAAATAATCGAAAATCCCCTGAAATTCATTCAACTCTTTATTACTCAGTAGCAGTAGATTCTGATCACTCATTATAAACTTCAAGTATCTTTCGCTGGGTGCTTTCATAATATACTCCTTTTTAAATTTTTTTGTAAATGGATGATCTTGTTTGTTTGAGTGCACTTATTCCTAAGTGTTGTAAGGACTCCGTCAAACTTATTATTAAATACCCTCCATCTTTGAGGTGTCTAATTAAATTTTCAATGACAATTTTTTTTGTATCTTCGTTAAAATAAATCAAGACATTTCTTAAAAAAATTATATCAAAGAGACCAAAAGTATTATTGTCAATCATCAAATTATCGATGTCAAAAGTAATATTTTTATTTAACTCTCTATCAATTAAAAACTGTTTTTCAAATTTTCCTGTACCCTTTAAACAATATTTTTTTACATATTTATAAGGGATTTTTCTTAACCAACCCTCTGGATACAAACCCATTCTGGCTTTTTTTATTACATCGGTATTGATGTCACTTGCCACAATTTCCCATTTATCTTTTTGTAAAATATCATTCAATACCATAGCAATGGTATAGGCTTCTGCTCCAATGGATGCAGCGGCACTCCATACTCTGAATTTTCCTTTTGAATGCTTGGCAGTTTTTGATAAAAAATCGAAATGAATTTCTTCTCTGAAAAAATACGTTTCATTTGTTGTAATAAGATTAATCATTTCCATTTTTTCACTGTTATTTACTTGTACAATTCTTAAATAATCAGCATAGGAAGTTAAATTATAATAAAGCAGTCTTTTATAAAGTCTGCTTTGAACCAAGGTTTTTTTTGTATCATCAAGACTAATACCTACATGAGAAAAGATTAATTTTTGATATGTAACAAAGGTATCTTGTGATAATTCCATCTTTGTATTTGTTGACATTACCTGTGCCTTTTTAGTATTGTCATTGTTTGTAAAATTCAGTGACATCTTAACTCCCCTTTATCGAATAAACTCCTTGATACCACTGCTTAATTCATCTAAATCAATTTTTCCAATAATCTTTGACGAACCAGATTTTAAAAGTTCATTGCTCATCAGATTATTTGACATATTGGTATGTACAATAATATTGATGGAATCAAGTAGTGTTTTTTGGCGTATATGTTCAATCACTTCTCTTCCACCCATTTTGGGCATCTCAATATCGGTTATAATCAAACCCACATCATCTGGATTCATTTTCTCCAATCCATCAATCAAGTCTTTTCCATCTGGATAAATTTTATAATTCAAATGTAACTTATCAAATAATCCATTGACCATTTCTCGTACAAATTTACTGTCATCCGCAAAAAGTACTGTTTTCTTGCTTGAAATTTCACTGTCTATGTTATTTAATGCTGCATTTGAGCTGCCTTCTATATCTTCATAGATATCCATCAACATTTTATCTCCGTCAAAAATAGTACAAAGTCTCTCTTGTCCTGCGATATTCATTTTTGTGATAAAGGATGCTTTATCATTATCACTGCTGTTGTCCGTCATATCATTGGGTTCAATGGTGGTTATTTGTTCTACACTTTTAACGACAATGGCAAATCTTTTGTTTCCATAACTTGCAATAATCAATAACTCATATTGCTCGTCATCTAAAACTTTATTGCCCATCCATTTATCAAAACTTACAATGGTTGTCATTTGACCACGTATATCAGCTGTCCCAATAATG
>Ga0105351_1001282_pt1 | contig 11573 bp, 9 predicted proteins | sample EN4Hudsemesocosm_FD_83662 | JGI IMG/M metagenome (GOLD analysis project Ga0105351, IMG submission 83662) | Methane-oxidizing microbial communities from mesocosms in the Hudson Canyon - EN4B Hudson Canyon | ecosystem: Environmental > Aquatic > Marine > Cold seeps | place: Hudson Canyon | collected... | reverse complement strand
CTGTTGTAGCCGATCTGCAAAAATATGCGCAACGGCTTCTTTGCAGCCGCCATTATCACTTAGTGTTTGCCAGAGAAATGCGTTAAGCGTAACTAATGGCGTGAAAATTTTATCCCGATAGCTACAAGAAAAAAGCTTGGGGTCAGACTCGACCGCTCTTACTCCTCATCAAATACACCTCCAAACAGCTACTCCCAACACACTCCTCGAATGAAACAGCCCTATTTATCTTGCTTGAAAAACAAAGGGGATGAAGTGATTCTTTACGGTTTTAAGAATCTAAAACAGGCAACTTAAAAGCTGCAACTGCCAGAAAAACCCAGCCCATTATAAAGGTTAAACCGCCAATAGGAGTAATAGGGCCTAGCCAAGTAGGGTATAAGCCACCCGCTACAGACATGAAGGTCATGGTATATAAACTGCCACTAAAGAGCAGTATGCCCGCGAGCATCAAGTTGGCACTCACTTTCAACTGCTTGATAACTCCAGGGCTAGCTGGCAGGATTAAAAGCAAGATCGCTAAGGCTAATAACACCAAGGTATGAATAAATTGATATTGCACACCAGTTTGATAAGCAACCAACATATCACTGCTAACCAGTTTCTTTAAGCCATGAGCACCAAAAGCCCCTAAGGCAACACTCAATAAGCCACTGATGGCGGTTATTATTAAATAAAATCGAGCACTCAACATAGCCTGCACCTCTTTTCAGGTTTTCTCTATAGTCGCTATAAATACCAGCATTATTGTTGAAGTGCTATCAACAGGCACACAAAAAAATGACATCACCCTGAAATTACACTCACCTGCAGTTGCAGTTATTGCCAGGACCACAGTACTCATTTGAGTTTTAATCAATATCTGGAAGCATAGGAACAAAAGAAACAGGAAGGATATTCTGTATTGAAAGTTCCTCTCCAGATTTAACCCCACGAATCAAATTTTGACCACCTAAGAAATGCCCCACAGGTATAACAATCCGCCCTCCCTCAGCTAATTGATACTCAAGAGCTTCTGGTATTTCATCAGGGGCAGCCGTAACAATAATTGCGTTATAAGGTGCATTTTCTTTCCACCCTTTGTAGCCATCAGCCACTAAAAACTTCACATTGCTATAACCTAGCGACCTTATTTTAGTAGCCGCTTGTTCTCCCAAAGATCCGATTCGCTCAACGGTGTAGACTTCCCCAGCAAGCTCCGCCAGTATCGCTGTTTGATAGCCAGAGCCCGTTCCTATCTCAAGCACTCGATCAGTTTTTTTAAGATCAAGTAAGTCGGTCATTAAAGCAACAATATAAGGCTGGGAGATGGTTTGCTCACTGCCAATTGCCAAAGGGTGGTTTTGCCATGCAATTAAACGTAGTTTTTCAGGAACAAACAAAGACCTATCAACAGCAAACAATGCTTTTTTCACTTCTGTTTTAAGCGCTCGCCGCCCTGTGTAGCCCTGAGTTTCAAGCATCTCCTGGTCGACAGTATCCCAAAGCATTTTTTGTTGAGTGTTTTGCTTGTTAACTAACATCACAATCTCCTGACCATCTATTCTAAATTTTATCTATTAAGAATAGTTCAGACACTAAAGAATAAAGGGGACGGATGATTATTTTTTAACCAGCTAGCTCCGCTTATGTACTAAGCAAACCGACTACCTACTATTGTGAATAGCCTTACAACAAAATAGTCAGCTTCCAGATGCTCGTCTCACTAAAAATGACCACCACCTCATTTTTAGTACTATTGTACACATTTGAGAATTAGATCTCGGACGGTAGGAAAAAAAACCAATACAATATGGGACATACGTACATATAAGTGCAAAATTTAACTGCATGTGAGTCATGCAGATATTTCAAGGAATGAAGGTATGGATACGCCTAAGGTTTTAACTTCTATATTTCTATTTGCTTTTTCTTCGTCCAATGCTTTTGCAGAGCTTAAAACAATATCGGACGCTGAAATGTCTGATATTTCCGGACAGGCCTATGTATCAATTGATAAGGCCTACCACCCTACCGAGCAGAATGTTTCATATACAAGAGTCAATCTTGGAATGAAGATTGAGACTCAAATGAGTGCAGAAAGACTTGAACTAGGTACCTACCACCGATGGGAAAACCACCCCACTAACTCAAGTTTAAATGGTACCGCATGTCACACCTGTAATGGAACAGAAGCAGGTTTGGAAGCAATTGGGTCAGATATATTGGCTGAAGATTTTACACTTGGGTACATTCATAGTGATGCGTATCAGGATAAATACTCTTCAGTTCCTATGGTCGCCAAGGGATTTGATAAATATGGCCGAGTTGTGAACTACGAAGAGGGTGAAATTGTTCCTATGGAAATAAACGACCCTTTCTTTGAGTTTGCTTATGATGAAGTAACAAATGAAGTAATTGGCTTAAGAATTGGGTTTGGCGATGCCAAAGGAATGTTATCTGGTAATATTCTCGGTTTATCCGGTGCTGTAGATGTAAACATACGCGATGGTGTTGAAGAGTTGTCGGAAGCTCGCGAGGAGCAGGATGGAAACCTTATTGAATCGGCACTAACACTGTTAACACCACTACTGGTTGCCGGTGGTGATTTGAGTGCTCAGGCTGTTTTAACTGATGAGCATGGTAATCCAGACCCCATTAGAGCTTCAACTATTGGTATGGCGAATGGTTCCGAGTTTAAGATTGCCGGCGCAGACTTTCTTGCCGCAGCGGCTGTACCTCTCCTTTCAGATGTAGGGCTGCTCGGAAGTGACTCTCGTTCAGAGTTCTCTAGTTTGTTTGGGTGTGGTCTATTTGGTTTATTATCCTGCTTCGACATCTATGTTCAATCAGAAGACTGCAGTATGCTGGGTATTCCTACATGCTTTCCTCTCAATAACTTCAAGAGCCTGCCTATTGGTAAGGTGGAAGAAATTAATGGCCAGCAGTATATAACAGATACAGTATCAGGCGTATTCATGTCGTTTCAGACCCGTGATATGGATTGGTCAACAGGACCAGCAGGGGAACAGGCCATGAATGAGTTTGTTCGAGCGACTTCAGGCGCTTTTATGAATTTACCAACAGGCGCCGTAAAAGTTAATCTCAGCGAGGTCTACAATGGTGTAGACAGTGTTAGGCTTGAGTATATAGACCGTGGAAGGGGTTTATTTTAATAGCCTCAACTCAGAGCCCATGTAGTGTAGTCTAAATTTGTGCCAGATTTCAGAAAATCTGGCATGACACTACCTTCCTATTAAAACTTAGTGGCAATAAGTTAGTTTTATACCTTATAGGTATAACTCACAAACTTCGAGTAAACACCCACTCATCACCCTTAGACATTTCAGGGTTAAAACAATATCCTTCAGAGTCAAAACCCTGCAGGGCATCTACATCTGTCAGTTTATTTTTAATGATATAAGCTGACATTAAGCCCCTGGCTTTTTTTGCATAGAAGCTAATAATTTTATACTTATCATTCTTCCAATCCTTAAATACAGGCGTAATTATTCGCGCATTTAAAGATTTGGCTTTTACCGCTTTGAAATACTCATTAGAGGCTAAATTGATTAACACGCCATCGTCTGTATCAAGCTCACTTTGAAGTCTTTCAGTGAGTTGATCGCCCCAGAATTGGTAAAGGTTGTCACCTCGTGCGTTACCAAACTTTGTTCCCATCTCCAAACGATAAGGTTGTATTAAATCCAATGGTTTTAATACACCATATAAACCAGATAAAATTCTTAGATGTTGTTGGGCAAATTTGAAGTCATCTTCAGTGAATGTTTCAGCATCTAAACCTGTATAAACATCGCCTTTGAAGGCTAACAAAGCCTGTTTCGCGTTATCTGGACTGAAAGGTAACTGCCAGGCTTGAAATCTGTTTGCGTTTAGCTCTCCTAGCTTTGGGCTTATGCTCATTAAACCGGAGATATCATGAGGTTCAAGTAGCTTTAAGGCTTCAACCAACTCACAGGAGTCACCCAGAAACTCGGGATTTGTATGATTTTTAGTGATAGGTTTAGATTCAAAATCCAGTGTTTTAGCGGGGGAAATAACAGCTATCATGAGTGTCCTGCTTCAAGTTTCAATTGACTAATAAAAGACGAATATCTTCAGGTTCGAAGGGCCATCCAACTTCTTTATTGTTTTGCGGGTTTTTTACAACCGGAATTCTAATGCCATATTGTTCCATTAAGGCATCATCATTCGCAATGTCTATTTCATCAAGCGCGCATACTTGGCCTTGTAACGCTATTTGAATGACATCTATAGCCTGCTCACATAAATGACACCCTACAGTGCTATAAAGTATTAAATTGATCAAATTATTACCACCCATCTCGCCCTATTAAGTATTGTTACCGTTTTTCATCAAAAGAGTCATAAAAAGATTCTAAATCAGTCTTGGTTCTGAAAACAACATCATTCATAATCAATCTCCCTCTTTCATTGAACTCTCGGATATAAAAATAAACTATGTGGTTTAAAAATATTATTGCCTACCGTTTTACCAAACCTTTTACACTTTCTGAAGATGAGCTTGAGAACAAGCTTGCAGAAAGCCCGTTTACCCCTTGTGGTTCATCGGAAGTTTCTCGACAAGGTTGGGTTTCTCCATTAGGTAAGCATGGCCAGCAGCTAGTACATGTTACCAGTGGTCACTGGATGATTTGTCTAAAGCGTGAAGACCGTTTAGTTCCCTCGTCTGTCGTAAAAGAAGCGGTTGACGAGAAAGTGTCTGAAATTGAAGAAACTCAGATGCGTAAGGTCACTAAAAAAGAAAAGGATGAGTTAAAAGAGCAAGTCACACATGAATTGTTACCCAGAGCCTTCACTCGCTCGAAGCATACCTACGCTTACTTGTCTCCTAAAGATGGTTTTCTAATTGTTAATGCTTCTTCAGCTAAAGCGGCTGAAGACATTACCAGTTATTTGCGCAAAACAATTGGCTCTCTGCCTATCCGTATCCCAACCGTTAATCAGGCACCTGCAGCAGTTATGACTAGCTGGCTAGCAAAAGATGCCTTATTACCTACAGGTTTTGAAGCAGAGCCTGAATGCGAACTACGTGACCCAGGTGAAGACGGCGGCGTAGTGCGCTGCAAAGGTGTTGAACTAGATAGCGAAGAAATTAGCACTCACCTTGAAGCCGGTAAGCAAGTTGTGAAACTGGCAATGACCTGGGAAGAGAATATTTCTTTTTTGTTAAACGAAGACCTTTCTATTAAACGCCTTAAGTTTGGCGATGTAATGCAAGAACAGTTAGACGACTCTGGTACAGAAGACGCAGCCAGCAAGTTTGATGCAAGCTTCGCCATTATGTCTATGGAGTTCGCAAAGCTACTACCTGCTGTTCTGGATGCCTTTGGTGGCGAAGATAAATCTGCGATAATTGAGGAATAGATAAGTAGCAAATGACAGGTAAAAGCTTACACCCTTTTACTTGTCACTTCACTCCATCATTTTAACTGCTCTTTCTGCCATTCATCGATCGGCACATTAAGCGGTAGCCTAAGTGCCATTACCTCTTCTTCTGCATCCCATTTTGATTCAAACCCCAGTTTTTCAGCCAAGCTAAGCATAGGCCTGTTGTCTGGCAATACCGAACCAATCATCTCTACAGTGCCTTTTGATTTACAGTAAGCAATCATTTTGTTCATTAAGGTATAACCCAGTCGCTCACCTTTAAGGTCATCACTTACCATTACTGCAAACTCACACTGAAGGTTATCACTATCAGTCCACACCCTAACGGTTCCAAGGGTTTCATTTCCAGCACCCTCCTCTTTAGGAACCGTAGCAATAAAGACCATTTCCCTGTCGTAATCAATTTGAACCATCTGAACCAACTCGTCATGAGTATAAGACTTACGATAATGAAAGAACCTAAACCGTATAGACTCTGGCGACTGCTTTAAGTGAAATGCAATATGAGCAGGCTCATCTTCAGCCATAATAGGACGAAGCTCTACCCGACGCTTAGATTTAGGCATCGTTATCCATTCTCGATGCTGATCAGGGTAAGGCTGAATAGATAGTTTGGCGGGTAAACCTAAGTCTATCGCCACATCAACCGCAACCACCCCATCTTTATTAAATAACAAAGGCAAAATTTCCAAGCCTTTTATCTCAGGTATATCCACGACTATTTGCGAAAGCGTCATTAAGGTTTCACAAACAACTTTTATATCCTGAGCAGGGCGATAGCTGTATTCTTTAAGTAGTTGATACATGTAGGTTTGGCTAAGCAGATCTTTAGCTAGCACCATATTTAAAGGAGGTAATGCAATACGTCGATCGGTCATGACATTGACACTGGCACCCGCAGCACCGCACACGACCAATGGACCAAATTTTGGATCGCGAGTGATTCCCAAGCTGAACCCTAAACCACCAATATGCAAGTGTGAGCGATGAACAGAGAAGCCAAGAAAGCCACTATTTGGAAAGTGCTCATGATACTGCTGAAATAGCTGTTTGCAAGAGGATATTATCGTATCTTCTTCATTTAAACGCCGAATAGTCGTCTTGTAGCGCCCCCGCCCTGTTTGCTCTTCAAGAAACGGATGACTACTCTTTTCATGCAACAGAGTGATATTAATTGGGCCACCCTGTTTATTAAATACATCAACAACCTCTTCAATATCATCGCAGTACCAAGTTTCGACGGTTGGCACGCCATAATCAGCAATAATCTGCCTTGCTTCTTTATTTGACAGGTGATTTCGGCCATTCTGTAATGCATTAAGCACGATACTTCGAGCATCAGAACGATCAACGGAATGATCACTATAAGAAGACGGCGTTTCCTTTAATAGTCGCTGGCTACGCTGGTGGTTAACCAAATGCATAAAAGCTTTAATGGCTTTTTCAGGTGAGAAAAAGGTAGGTATACCCGCCTCAAAAAAGGCCTCTCTAGCATCCAGAATCGTACTTTGCCCTAACCAACACGTGAATACGTTAAGTCGGGTCTTTTTAGCTTGTGTAATAACAGAGTCTGCAATTTGCAGGCTGTCTTCCGTTAATGAAGGCGCATACATTACCAATACATTAGAAACACCTTTATCTTTTGATAAGATTTCGATGACCTTTGCATAGGTTTCAGGTGTTGCATCATAGTTAAGGTCTATGGGGTTTTTTCGCGTCCAGTAAGGAGGCATTAGCTCAGCAACCGCATTGATTGTTTTATCGCTTAAGTCTGCAACCTCCCCCCCTAAATTAGCCAACCTATCTACGGCAAGTACATTAGGGCCTAATCCATTACTGATTATCGCTAAGGTTTCTTTTTTAACGGGCTTCATGCGGGTAAGGGTTTCAAGAGCATCGAACATTTCATCCGCGCCATTAACCCTTAAAACACCTGCACGCCTTAAAAGCGCATCAAACACAGCATCACCATTAGTAATACCCTCAGCTAATGGTACGGGCTCCCACTGAGACTCTGGTACCCGGCCGCTCTTTATAGCAATTACCAATTTCCCACGAGATGCTGCACGCACCGCCGAGATAAATCTTGAAGGATTGGGGATCATTTCAATGTGAAGCAAAATAGCCTTGGTGTGTCTGTCCTGAGCAAGGTAATCAATAAGATCATCAGGATCGATATCCATACTATCACCCAGAGTTAAGAAGTGGGAGAAACCAACACCACGACTAAACGCCCAGTCAATAACTGCACTGGCGATGGTGCCAGACTGCCCGATAAAAGCAATTTTACCTGGTAATGCCCCCATATGAAGGTAGGTTGCATTCACCTTATTTCTAGGCGCCATAATACCAATGGTATTGGGTCCTAAAATTCTAATACCTGCGGCCTTAGCAGCATCACGAACGGAATACATCAGTGGCCGACCACTTTTACTGTGAGTTCGGGACAAGCCTCCAGTAAGAATCATGGCTGTTTTAACGCCCTTTTGCCCAAGTTTTTTAACCGTTCTGGGCACAGACTCAGGTGGAGTACAGACAATAGCCAGATCTGGCGTAAATGGCATCTGACTCACTTTTTTAGTGCAGGGTATGCCATGAACATTGTTGTACTCATTAGGGTTCACTACCAGCAACTTGCCTGGGTACTCTGAAGACAGCAGGTTTCTTAAAACAATCCCCCCAAGGTTTTGGGAACGCTCAGACGCACCTAAAACAACAATGGACTTGGGGTTAAATAAAGCATCAAGATGTCGAGTGCTCACTGTCTTCTCCTAGACAAAGATCAAAAATAACGCTGATTTATAATACATATCGTATTATCATAAGGATAGTTCTTGTGTGTCTTTGATTACTGTCAACATAGGGTCTGTACCCACACGCTAAAATCAATTATATAAAATAATAATGAAGTTTATATTATGAAAACGGCTTACATTAGTCACCATGACTGCACCCGTCACAATATGGGGCCTGAACACCCTGAAAGCCCTGCTCGGCTTATGGCTATTCTCGACCAACTACAAGATACACGATTAAATCAAGAGCTAGATTTTTTTCGAGCTGAATTGGTAAACACTGACCATGTCAGGCGTGTTCATCCTGCAACCTATGTTGAACAGCTCGACTTAATACAACCCAAACAAGGCCGCATATACGCTGATCCCGACACTATCATGATGCCTGATACTATGCGAGCAGCAAAGCTAGCAGCAGGAGCCGCTATTCAAGCGGTAGATGCGGTTATGTGCGGTCAAAATAAGAATGCATTTTGCGCCACCCGTCCACCAGGGCATCATGCTGAACGCAATAAAACAATGGGCTTTTGCTTCTATAACAATATTGCTATTGCAGCCAAACATGCCATGGACTTTCATGGATTAGAAAGAGTAGCCATTATCGATTTTGATGTTCACCAGGGCAATGGCACGGTAGACATTTTTCAGGGAGACCCAAGAGTATTAGTCTGCTCCAGCTTCCAACATCCCTACTACCCCTATAGTCATTACGCAGTTCAAGAATCTAATATTATTAATACCCCGCTTGAAGCACATACTCAAGGCCGGGGCTTCAGAAATAAAGTTGAAAATGCATGGCTAAATGAACTTCAAAAACACAAACCTCAGCTTATTCTGATTTCAGCCGGATTTGATGCCCATAAAGCAGACAAAATGTCTGATATAGAATTAGATAAAACAGATTACCGCTGGATAACAGAAATGCTAATGGATGTAGCTAAGTATTATAGTAAGGATAGAATCGTATCTATTCTTGAGGGTGGGTATAACCTGAAGGCTTTAGCTGAGAGTGTTGAACAGCATTTAGAGGTATTGGCGGGGGTTTAACTAACCCCTGCTGTCATTCCCGCGAAGGCGGGAATGACAATAGGACACCAATTAACCTATCTATTACAACAAACGCCCTTTCTCAGCAGCTATTCTCAAACGAAGAGCGTTCAGCTTAATAAAGCCTGCTGCATCTTTTTGATCATAAGCGCCTTCATCGTCTTCGAAGGTGGCTATTTTCTCATCAAACAGTGAATCATTTTCAGACATACGCCCCACAACAATAACGTTGCCTTTGTATAACTTCAAACGAACCTTACCGTTAACATATTTCTGAGTGCCATCAATTAATCCCTGAAGCGCTTCACGCTCTGGAGCCCACCAGAAACCATTATAAACAAGCTCTGTATATTTAGGCATTAAGCTGTCTTTCAGGTGAGCCACTTCACGGTCAAGCGTAATAGACTCAATAGCACGGTGTGCTTTCATCATGATGGTGCCGCCGGGTGTTTCATAACAACCACGAGACTTCATGCCAACAAAACGGTTTTCAACGATATCTAAACGGCCAATACCGTTTGCTCCGCCTACTTCGTTCAGCTTCAATAAAACTTCATGAGGCTTTAAGTGCTCACCATCTATTGCAACGATATCACCATTTTCATAGGTCAGCTCCATATAGGTCGCTTTATCGGGTGCATTTTCAGGAGATACAGACCAGCGCCACATGCTATCTTCAGCCTCAGCCCATGGATCTTCCAGAATATCGCCTTCGTAAGATATATGAAGCAAGTTAGCATCCATTGAATAAGGAGACTTACCTTTCTTCTTCTCTACTTCAATTCCATGCTTGTCACAGTAAGCTAACAATGACTCGCGCGAGCTCAGATCCCACTCTCTCCATGGTGCAATAACCTGTACACCCGGCTTTAGTGCATAAGCACCTAGTTCAAAACGTACCTGGTCATTACCTTTACCGGTTGCGCCGTGCGAAATAGCATCTGCATCAGTTTCATTAGCAATTTCAATCAGGCGGCGTGCAATAAGCGGCCGCGCAATTGATGTTCCAAGAAGGTATTCACCTTCATAGATTGCGTTAGCTCGAAACATCGGGAAAACATAATCACGTACAAACTCTTCACGAAGGTCTTCAATAAAGATCTGCTTAACACCTAAAGCTTCTGCTTTAGCGCGTGCAGGCTCCACTTCTTCGCCCTGCCCTAAATCTGCTGTAAATGTGATGACTTCACAGTTATAAGTTTCCATCAGCCACTTAACGATAACTGATGTATCAAGGCCTCCGGAATAAGCCAGAACGACTTTATTAACCTTAGACATACCGATGCTCCAGATGAAAAAATTACAAAGGCGGGTATTTTACTTGTTGAGCGCACTAAATCCCAGCACGATTTACATAATTATCGTGACTGAGTGATTTTAGCGTCAATTTTTACATATTTTAGGCTGTTTTAGAGAAAAATTAGCCTTCAGGAGAGCTTGAGGCTGCCGCATTAGATGCAATACGTCTTCCCCTTTCCAGACGAACAGTGGTTCTTCTATTCTGTGCTTTATTTCGTTTATTCGTATTTTTTGCCACGGGGTAACGCTCACCATGATATCGCGTAGTAATCATTTCTTCTGAAATACCATTTTTGATAAAGTATGCACGCACCACTTCAGCCCGATTCTTTGATAATCTTCGGTTATATATCCTGCGACCACTGCTATCAGTGTGACCATCTATAATAATTGAAGTAATCGTATTATCTGCCTTCAGATAAATAACCACATTCTCAAGTTGCGTTCTATCCTTTTTCGTCATCTCAGCCTTATCGACTTTAAATAGAACCTTAGTGCGTTGAACCTGCTTAAAATTAACAGGCAGCAAAGCGGCTACGCAGCCTAAATAATCATTATAAAACTCAGGGAAATTAACAGATGAGACCCTTACACGCACAGAATCATCGCTGTACCATGCTTTTCTTGTAAAGGTTGGCGTCATACCATCCATTAGCCCTTCCATCATATTTCGAGCATTTTTTCGCGCCACCACAATAGGTTTACTTGAATCAGAAACGGGAACAAGACCAAGGTTCTGAACACCGTTACCAGGCCTCCATTGTGGAGCCTCAATCACTAAAGCCGCCTTACCTGACTTCATAGGGTTAGCATTGGCATCAAGATAAAACTTAAGTTTTTCACCTGCTTCATGGTAAAAAACACCTTTTCCATAACGAGGAATGGGGTGCGTTAAGCTACATTCAAAAATTGAAGCTGATAAATACCACTGACTATTAGACAGGTCTGCAGAATACGTTTTAGCCCATACGCTTGTAGAAAAAGTCATAGTAATAAATAAGACAAACAGCGCAAGTAACT
>Ga0105351_1001276_pt1 | contig 11599 bp, 10 predicted proteins | sample EN4Hudsemesocosm_FD_83662 | JGI IMG/M metagenome (GOLD analysis project Ga0105351, IMG submission 83662) | Methane-oxidizing microbial communities from mesocosms in the Hudson Canyon - EN4B Hudson Canyon | ecosystem: Environmental > Aquatic > Marine > Cold seeps | place: Hudson Canyon... | reverse complement strand
TCTTTTACAACTCTTTAACAAATTAAAGTAGAACTAAGTCTAATAATTTGGCATTCTTTATACCGTTATCAGTTAAAATTTTGGCGCTTTAGACATATGCCTTATAAGACAGTTCTCATACGGCAGCTTTTATAAACATACATAAAGAGACATTATCAGCTTGCTTTCGGTAATGAATAAAACATCAGAAAACTTAGCTCTGGATATCCATAGCATTGACAACACAACACGGGCTTTTGGTTCGGAGTGGTCGAGTAGCTTTATGGGGATGGAGCTTCGCACGGCCTTTCAGCCGATTTTCAGCTTATCCCATAAGCGTATTGTCGGGTATGAAGCCTTGGTGCGCCCTTTTGATAACAATGGCAAAGCTCAAAGCCCTGGGCATCTTTTCCAGCTACCAAAAAGTGAACAGGAAAACGTCCAACTAGACAGAATCTGTCGTCATTTACACATGAAGAACTTCAAATGCCTTCCTGATGACATCAACTGGCTTTTTATAAATGTATCTCCAAAAACAATCGCAGCAGGACATCGTTATGATTCATTTTTCGGGAAACTTTTAGAACATTTTAATTTCCCATCACACCGTGTTGTTATAGAAATAGTGGAACAACCAACAAGTGATAGTGCCAGCCTTGCCCAGGCCGTTGATTACTACAAACAGCTAGGCTGCCTAACCGCTATAGATGATTTTGGAGCTGGCCATTCAAATTTTGAACGGGTTTGGGCGCTTAAACCAGACATAGTTAAGCTTGATCGATCTATGATTGTGCGCGCATCTGCCGACGGACGAATTCGCCAAATGCTTAACGGTATTGTTTCATTATTACACCAGGCAGGCTGTCTTGTTTTAATGGAAGGCGTCGAAACTGAAAAGCAGGCCATGATTGCAGTAGACTGTGGCGTTGATTTTGTACAAGGATTTTACTTTGCCATGCCCCAGATAGGCGTAACCCCCAACCCCCTACCTGAAGCTGACTTGGGAGAACTACTGCATAGTTACAAAAACCAAGTAAAGGGGAAAATAGACCCCACTATCGCTATTCGCGATCATTACTTCCCTCTGTTCAATAATGCAGTAGATAAAGTACGAGAAGGCCTATCACTCAAGCGTGCAGCAAAATCACTCACAGAACACCATACTGTAACGCGCTGCTACATGATGGACAAAAATGGTATACAAATAGGCGAAACAGCGAGCTCTACACGAAATATAACCGCCAACAACCCCAAATTTAAACCTCTGGAAGACACTCAAAGTGCAGACTGGTTTCGCCAGCATTACCTGAAAAGAGCGCTAAGCAACCCAAATGAGCTTCAAATTACCCACCCTTACCTTTCTATAACCGGGGCCTATATGTGCGTTACACTGTCCCTACTCTTTCAAGCAGGCGATCAGGAACTGGTTATTTGCTGTGATATTTTGGCTGATTAATAAAAAACCCTTTAGCAAATACTAAAGAGGTTTTTATGACACTTAATCTATTACATTACATGAAAGATTTAGTCACGAGTTCAGAAAACTCGCCCTGAATACCGTTTATATCCACGGTTGCTATCTTAAAGTAGTAGATTTCTTCAGAGTTTAAGTTTTCAAAAATATACGTTGTTTCATCGGCGCCATTGATAATCACCTCCGTCATAAACGAATCTGACTGCGTTCCGTATGACAAAACATAACCCGCCACATCTTCAACTAATAAATCAGTTCCATCCTGTCGCTTTGCGGGTATCGTCCACTTAAGCTCAGCGGTAAGCAATGACTTCGACTCCACCAATAAAGTTGCTCCAAAAGAAGAGACCGTTCCATTACTATTAGTGACAAGAACATTGTATATGCCTGAATCTGAAAGCTGCGCACCATCTATAGATAATGTCGTTCCAGTTTCACCATCAATATCAACATCATCCTTTCTCCATTGATAATGAAGGTCACCCTCACCTTCCGCAGCCACACTAAACTCTGCATTATTATCCACCATTGTCGTCGTAGAACCAGGCTGAGCAGTAATGGTCAGAGGGGCCACTGGCTCAACTACCGGAGCAATTACTACAGCATCCGCAGGTGACTCTGAAGACTCATCTGCCACAACGTCAGACTCACTAACACTCGTTTCATTAACTGGCTTTGACACCGGCTCATCAACATATAAACTAGAAACCTCCTGATAGTACATATCAGTAGAACTCTCAACCGACACTAACTCAACAATAATTTGTGTATTACTGGTTTCAGATTGTAAGTCACTAGCTATATCACTAGCCTGATAGAACAGATCATCCAAGGTGACCTCAGATACAACACCACCATTTTCATCAGGCAAGCCACCTGATAATGCGAATCTATCTGCGGCACTATTAATTACCTCGTCAATAGAAGCCCAATCGGGCATATTAACCATTGCAAGAAATGAAGCTGACATAACCGCATACTGAAGCTCATCACCCGACAACGATTCGTAAGCATCAAGTCGGGTTAAGTCTGGAGGGGGTAGCTGCAATGAACCCGGTGAAAGATTTAAAGTATCTTCTACAAGAGAATAGGCTGCACTTATGTTATCAGCACTTAACCCATCGAGTTGAGAAACGGCATGTGAAACAGCAAGGTGAGTAAGCGGTGTTACATAAAGAGTAAGTGCTTCTTTATCCTGTAATCCGAAATAGGCCGCCTCTAAGATAAAATTACTATTTAAAGGGAATGTTTCACCAAAAGCGATAAGCTCTCCTTGAGCATCCAAACCACAGCCATCAACAACATCGCAGGTCATACGCGTATTTATATCCGCTGTAATCTCCACAACAATAGTATCGACAGACTTTCCTGGAATGGTGATATTGAACTGACCATTCTCATCAGTTCGCTCAGCAGCACCTAACGGTATTTTTGACTTACCATAAAAGCCGGCCTTATTTTTTACAGAAAAAACACGAACAATTCCGTTTTCGATAACACCTTTGATTGCGCCACCTTGAATGGAGATTTGCTTGCCAACCTCAGGATCAGCTATTGGCTCTGAAGTACCAGTTTGCTCTGTAAGTGTAGTTTGAACTGAATCCTGAGAACTGTTCTTGTCGTCGGAGTCGCTATTACATGCAGCTAAAAAACCACTCAGTACAACAATCCCTATACGCTTTGTATTTAAAAAATTTGTATTTAAAAACATGATTACCGCCTGTTCATCAATTCCTATGATGAGCATTGTAAACATGAAAGATAAAAAATGACGTGTCCTTGTCATATTTTGATATTTAATTGCGCCAACTTTTTGACAATTAAAAGAATTGTGAAATATGCGTCAAAAAACTTGATTATGATACCAGACTGCAAATTTTTATTTGTATTTATTAAGCATCTTGGTCATTTTTCACTATACTTAGTGTCGGGGCTTATCTTCAATTTACCCTCCCCTCTCTTATCTGAGAAAGCCCAAGAAGCCGATGGAGATATGTTATGCTGTCTTATCAACAACAAAAGAAACGCTCTCGAATTGGCTCTGTTTTAGTAAGAAAGGGGTTGATCAGCCCAAATCAACTTGATTACGCTATTCGCTTACAATCTGAAAGCCATACACCTTTAGGTCAAATTCTCATCGACAAATGCTTTATCACCGACACAGAGCTTCACGCAGCCCTTAGCCAGCAGTCTCTGCTCCGAATTTTCGCAATGATCATCGCCTTTGCACTCGCTCCGTTCCAGCTTTCTCATGCAGAGACCTCGTCCACAGAAAAAGAGGGGCCGCTGCAGCTATCAATGGTCGAAGACATTGAGGGTGTGGAGTCTGTTTATAGGCAGCCTCAGTTATCAGACGTAGTAAAACAACACTCTCAGCTAGACCAGCAGTTAAATACACTTTGGGATAACTACGACAAACTACTAACGACTTACGTCAGTGCCAGTCAAAAACAGAGATTAGATGCAAATATGGTTAACTACAACCGATTGCGTCACGATCCGCAGTTAAAATTATTAGTTGATGCCCTAGGAAATTTCCCTGCCAACGAGATTGAATCAAACGAACAGCAAATAGCCTTTTATTTGAATGCTTATAATATTCTGGCTATCAATATGGTGACAAATAACTGGCCTCTCAAGAAGCTTAACTCCCTTGGGGGGATGTTTGAGTCAGTCTGGGATAAACCGGCAGGCATCATTGATGGAAAAACAGTCACACTGAGTGAAGTTGAACACGAGATACTTCGTAAGTTTGGCGAACCCCGCGTTCACTTTGCAATGAATTGCGCCTCTATGAGCTGCCCCAATTTACGAGCAGAAGCCTATCGCGCAAACAAGCTTGAAGCCCAGCTAGAAAATCAGGTGGCAACCTTCTTAAATCAAGAACAAAAAGGTGTGCACCGAAAAGGCGACACACTTTATGTTTCTAAGATATTCAAATGGTTCGCTGCCGACTTCACCCCTCACGGTGGCGTAGAAGAGTTTATACGCCAATATAAACCCAACTTACCAAGCAATATAGAAATTGAACCCAGCCTGAGCTACAACTGGACTGTTAACTGTCATCTAACAGCCACTAACAAGCGAAATCTGAATTAAATTGTAGCAGGTGACTCGTCGTCTTCCTCATCCTCTATCTCTTCTAGCGCCAGTGATAGACCGCCCATTGAACCAAGACTATCAGCCGCTGACTTTTCGGCAGGTTTGGCATCTCCAGCAGTCTCATTCGACTCGTCATCAGAAGTTAAACCTACAGAACCCTCCTCCCCCTTACTATGCAACTTAATTCTCAAACGCAAATTATTAGCTGAATCCGCATTTTTCAAGGTTTCATCAAGCGTTATTTTTCCTGCTTCATACAACTTGAATAAGGCAGTATCAAAAGTCTGCATACCTAAATTTTCTGACTTTTGCATGATCTCTTTTATGCTTTCAACCTCACCTCTTAAAATCATTTCACTCACTGAAGGTGTACCTAGCAAGATCTCTATTGCAGCTGCACGCTTTCCATCAACCGTAGGAACAAGTCGTTGAGATATAAAAGCACGTAAATTCAAAGATAAATCCATCAATAGCTGATTACGACGCTCTTCTGGGAAGAAGTTAATAATTCGATCTAAGGCTTGATTGGCGTTATTAGCATGTAATGTTGAAATACAAAGGTGACCCGTTTCAGCAAACGCCAAAGCATGCTCCATAGTCTCTCTGTCTCTGATTTCACCAATCAATATTACATCAGGTGCCTGACGGAGCGTATTCTTGAGTGCCTTTTGAAAGCTGCGGGTATCAACACCTACTTCTCGCTGGTTAATAATGCTTTTCTTATGTTTATGAATAAACTCAACAGGGTCTTCAATGGTAATGATATGACCACCACTATTGCTATTTCGATGATCAATTAACGCGGCCAATGATGTTGACTTACCTGAACCCGTAGCGCCAACAAACAACACTAACCCACGTTTAGCCATCACCACATCCTTCAACACGGGAGGCAAGCCCAGCGAATCAACACTAGGTATAATCGTCACAATATTTCGGGCAACAATAGAAATTTCATTACGCTGTTTAAAAATATTTACACGAAACCGACCAATCCCTGAAATTGTGTAAGCAAGATTCATTTCCAGTTCGGTCTCGAACTCATGCTGCTGCTCTTCATCCATCATGATGTAAGCAATTTCTTTTATCTGCCCTGGTTTCATGGTTGTTTTTTCAAGAGGCTTTAATTTGCCATGAAACTTCGCACAGGGAGGCGCCCCAGTGCTTAAGTAAAGGTCAGAGCCATCATTCTTAGCAAGCAAGGTAAGGTAATCATTAAATTCCATTATTAATCATCTCAGTAGAAAAATTAGTGCATGAGATATTGATAGACGATAATTGCGCTGTTCGCCAGAAAATTTCGATATTACAACATTATCTATACGTAGCCGTGATGTAGTTCAACGGAATCAAGGAGCAATTAGATTAAGAACAAACAAGACTCAATGAACTATTACACTGGCGACAAAGATAGGTAGATTGTTTTCTTTGAATTCGATTATGACGAATGGTAGACAAAGCGTGCTGTACATCAGTACATTCACACTGGTAAATAAAAGGTTTAGGTGAGGCTCTGGTAACATCAAACTGATGAGTGACTGCTGGAGACTTTTTAAGCACTTCCCTCATGATCATTTTCCATTCTTGACCATGGGGTTTTATTTTACTGCCGAACACCTGACGAGCAATAATATGTGCCGTTTCATGAGGGGCAACATCATCAACAAAAGCCTGAAAATTCTCTTCCATCAATAAGCGATTAAAACGGATAGATAATTTGTGTCTTACCACTAAATCAAAAGTTACTACGCCAAAAACTCGCTCTATTTCAAAACGAGCCTGCCCTGCACATTTACCCCTAAGATCAAAACGAACATCAGGCATAGCCAGTGATTTGTTAAAGTAATCACTGGCTAGTTCAATGCACGCCTCTACAACAGTGCATAACTGGCGCTGACTCGACTCCACACTACTCCGCCAATAATTGAGAAATCGCTTTGCCTAGCCTAGCAATGCCGGTTTCTATTGTTGCTTCATCTACGCTTGAGAAGTTTAACCTAAAGGTATTCACCTCATCTCGGTTTACATAGAAAGGGTGCCCGGGCACAAATGCAACTTTGTCTTCTATCGCGATCTCAAAGAGTTTCATTGATGAAATACCCTCAGGCAGCATGCCCCATAAAAACATGCCTCCCTCAGGGTGAGTAATCGTCACTTCTTTAGGGAAGTGCGTTTCAATAGCCTTCATCATAGCCGCACGCTGGCGACCATACACTTCGGTAATATCAGCAATATGCGCATCAATATCGTTATCAAGCAAGAACTGATGTATCACGCGCTGTGAAAAGTAATTAGTGTGAAGATCTGCTGCTTGCTTTGCAATAACCAGCTTTTCCATGAGCGCATCAGGCGCTACAATCCAGCCAAGACGGAACGAAGGAACAACTATTTTTGAGAATGAACCCAAAACAACCGTATTATCCGGAATAAGCTTTTTAAATGATGTTTTTTCAACACCTGCAAAGCGTAAATCTCCATAAGGATCATCTTGAACCAAAAAGGTAGATGTTCCTTTCAGCTCTTCGGCTACCGCTATGCGGTTCTCTTCACTGTATGAAATACCTGATGGATTCTGAAAATTAGGAACGGTATAAAGCAGTTTAGGCTTCCTTGAATGCATCACGCCTTTCAGACGCTCAATATCAAGACCGTCTTCAGATACAGGAACTGAATTAAACCGGGCGCGATAAACTGAAAACGCTTGAATAGCCCCTAAATAACCAGGCTCTTCAATCGCAACGTCATCCCCTTCATTAAGCAGAGTTTTACCTAATAAATCTAAACCTTGCTGAGAGCCATTGGTAATCAGAATATTTTTAATGGGCACTTCAAGCCCTTGCTTCTCACGGTAACGATCAGATATAAGCTGACGAAGCCCTTCATAGCCTTCAGTATTACTGTACTGAAGCACATCTTGCCCATGCTCATCCAGCACTTTACTGCACGCATTCTTAATACCTTCGACAGGAAAAAGGTCTCGGCTTGGCAAACCACCAGCAAAAGAAATAATGCTCGGATCTACCGCGACTTTTAAGATTTCACGAATAAAGGATTCTGGAACATCGGCGATACGATCTGAAAAAGGGCTATCCATTGGGGCTTACTTCTCTTACTTAATGATTATGACATATTCTGGACGATCAATATTACTCGGTAACGCAGCTTAACACCATTAATCTTGCAGGCATTTTACGACAAAATACTAGATTACAAATAACAAGGCCTGGAAAACCCAGGCCTTGTTATATTTTACGTACTAATTAATGGATCACTAGAGATTAATGGACCACTAGGCCATTTCAGTTTCCCAAACAAAGCGCGTTTTAGTATCACGATACTTATCATTCAACTCAGAATACTTCTTTTCAACTTCACTGCGTTTGATTTTCATTGTTGGTGTAAGCATGCCGTTTTCTGGCGTCCATACATCTTCAATAATAAAGATACGTTCGAGAACTTCATGATGTTCAAGCTCTTTATTCACTTCAGCCAGTGTATTCATGAGGCTTTCTTCAATTTCTTTAGCCGCTTCAGGCAGCCTTGATTTAGCGTCTTCAGATAATTCAATCAAACCAAATGGTTGCGACTCTCCTGACCCGGCAACACAAATTTGTTCGATCAATGTTTGTCTCTGCATCAAGCCTTCAATCTTGTTAGGCTGTACGAACTTACCTTTACTGGTCTTGAATACATCTTTTACACGACCTGTAATAGTTAAGTAGCCATCACCGTCGATTTCACCACGGTCACCGGTATGCAACCAACCATCACGAATGGTTTCAGCGGTTTTTTCTGGCTCAAGGTAATACCCCGTCATAAGTGAAGGTGATCGAACAATAATCTCCCCCTCACCGGTAATTTTCACTTCACTATGAGGCAAGGCCTTAATAGAACCTACGCTACCAATCTTAACGGCACCCGGCATGTTGATCGCAGGGCCATAAGCAAGGTTTTCAGTCATGCCATAGCCTTCGTTTATATTAATACCAATCTTTGCGTACCATTCAAGTAAGCTAAGAGCGATTGGAGAAGCGCCAGAAACCACCATACGCGCCTTATCAAGCCCCAACGCTTTTTTGATTTTCTTACGAACAATCATATTAAGCAGAGGGATACGAAGCATTTTATTAAGCTTCTGCTCTGGCATTTTTGCAGAAATCTGCTGCTGGAACTTCTTCCATAAACGAGGAACAGCAAAGAAGACTGTTGGTCGCGTGGCTTGCAGGTTAGTGGCAAAAGTATCTAGTGATTCAACAAATGATACTTGTGCACCACCATAAGTAGAACAACCCAATACCATAAATCGCTCGGCAATATGCGAAAGCGGCAAGAAAGAAAGAAAACGGTCTGATGGGTTTACATTCAGCGTATCCGCTGCATTCTGAGCACCAAAACTGAAGCTACCATAAGTATGCATAACCCCTTTTGGGTTACCTGTGGTACCCGAGGTATAAATAAGCGTCATCAAGTCATCCATACCGTGTACAGGGGACTCTTTCGTCGGCTCATATTTCGCAAGCAGATCATTCCATTTATGATCAATTTTCATATCGATGGGGTAAGGCATGCCAATACGAATCACACCCGCTGGAATACCGGGCTCCATCTCTTTAGCACCATCAAGCTTGCCAATAATAATGGCTTTTGATCCACTGTGCTTTATTACATATTCAATAGAGTCAGCAGTTTGCAGAGGGTACAAAGGCACACTCACTAAACCCGCTAATTGAATAGCGTAATCGGTGATGAACCATTCTGCAGAGTTCTTCGCAAGAACCGCTATGCGATCCCCTTTTTCAAGGCCTAAACCTTTTAATGCGGTGGCAATGCGTCGTGACTGGTTATCTACTTCAGCCCAAGTGAATTCTTTATATTCACCATTAATAGGCTGGCGTAAAAATACGGTATCAGCTGAAGATTTAACCCAGCTATAGAGTTTTTCTAGTGGTGTGACATCTATTGTGACACGAGGGGTGGTGGGAGTAGCATTCATTGGATATCCTTAGCCTTATTGTTGTTTGCTTTTATTTTTTACTGCTTTTTTCTAGTTATTTTTAGTTCTCGCACCCACATTTTAAATGATTCCTGTAGCCATATATGTTGAGTGATTTCTCATAAATAAAATATATTTGAGAAAATTATGAGACCAACAAACACAAGGCTTGGGGTAGATATTCATTCCTGCAAAAATCGTACTTATGTTCTATTATTTAAAGACTACCGTTTATAAAATAATAGAACATAAGTACACCTTAATTTTTGGAGATCATACCCATGTCTGTCACTAAAGAACTCCAGTCGACCATTGAAGATATGGTGGACGAAAAACGAGGCATTCTGGCTGCCGATGAAAGCTCGCCAACCATTGCTAAGCGGTTTGAAGCTATTTCTACAGAACCCACGGAAGAAAATCGAAGATGTTATCGTTCAACCCTACTATCAACCAAAGGCCTGGGAGATTACATCAGCGGCGTTATATTATTTGATGAGACCTTAGACCAGCATGACGATAATGGCATAAAACTCCCTGAAACAGCCTGGGCACAAAATATTGTTCCTGGTGTAAAAGTAGATAAGGGAAAAGGCCCGCTTGCTGGCGCGCCCGGAGATATGATCACCTACGGTCTTGATGGGCTTGAAGACCGCCTGAAAGCTTATAAAGAAAAAGGAGCTCGATTTGCTAAATGGCGAGAGGTTTACCCTATAAGCCCCCATAACCCTACTCATCTAGGTTTAGTTGCCAATGCTGAAATGCTGGCAAGATATGCTGCTGTGTGTCAAAGCGTTGGTATTGTTCCCATCGTTGAACCTGAAGTACTAATGGATGGAGACCATGATATTCACCGTTGTAGAACGGTTATCGAGCAAGTATTACACGCTGTTTTTCACTCTCTCCACCAACATAATGTAGCTTTAGAACATATCATCCTTAAGCCCAGCATGGTAACCCCAGGTAAAGCCCTATCTAGCAAAGCGCCACCTCATGAAGTCGCTGCAGATACGCTAATGGTACTAAGGCGAACAGTGCCGGCAGCAGTACCTAGTATTAACTTCCTTTCTGGTGGTCAAAGTCCTGAAGAGGCAACAGAAAACCTTAACGCCTTAAATCAGTTAAAAGATAAAGCCCCCTGGCAGCTCAGCATTTCGTATGGGCGAGCACTGCAGCAACCTGCATTAAAAGCATGGATGGGTAAAACCGAAAATATTGCTGCCGCACAAGCTGCCCTATTAAAACGCGCCCGTCTCAATAGCATTGCACGATCAGGCGAGTATAATCCCGAACTTGAAAAGTCATAAAGGAGCCCTACCCATGCTGCACTGCCCAAAATGCGGATCACTGAGTTTTGATTTTGATGGTGAAAAACTCTACAGCTGTAAACAGTGTGGCTATCAGTTTTTCTTTAATGCGGCATCTGCCGTAGGTGCGTTAATCGTAAAAGAAGGAAAGTTGCTAACAGGCGTGAGGGCCAACAACCCAGGACAAGGCAAGCTAGATATACCCGGCGGTTTTGTTGACCCTGGCGAATCTTTAGAAGAAGCATTGGAACGAGAACTTCAAGAAGAGTTATCCATTAGACCTAGTTCAATGAAATATTTTTCTTCAGGCTCTAATTATTATCTTTACGAGGGTGTTGAATATATTACCTGTGACGCCTATTTCATCTGTAAAATCGATAGCTTTGAAGGCATGAAAGCCAGCGATGATATTAGTGAATACCGCTGGGTGTCGTTAAGTGATATTAACTTAGATGAATTTGCATTTCACTCGGCCAAACAGGCCGTAGAGAAACTAGGCCTATTCACCTGAAAAAGTCTTTAAACCAGCTCCAGATTCCTAGTGAAAAGCCCTTGAATAAATTAATACCCAAGGCAGACTTAATAAGGTAAAGCACCAGAAAACCAATAGTCATAGAGAAGAGTAAAAAAAGCCCTAGCATCAGCATAGTTACAAAGCCTGAAAGCTGCTTCTGCCATCGGCTGATTTCTCTATGATTTTGTCCAAATAACAAAACATAATAATAACGGGTTCGCCATAGCTTAAAT
>Ga0105351_1001268_pt1 | contig 11646 bp, 7 predicted proteins | sample EN4Hudsemesocosm_FD_83662 | JGI IMG/M metagenome (GOLD analysis project Ga0105351, IMG submission 83662) | Methane-oxidizing microbial communities from mesocosms in the Hudson Canyon - EN4B Hudson Canyon | ecosystem: Environmental > Aquatic > Marine > Cold seeps | place: Hudson Canyon | collected... | reverse complement strand
CATAATGGAAAGTTAATTTGCCAAAATACAAATAATGGAGTGAGGTTTACAATAGAGATTTATATTTAGAAAGGGCAGGTTCCCCTTTCTAAATTTTTATATCCATATTCTGTTTAATATAATCGATATTATTTAAAATAATATCTACAAGTTTGGGATCAAAATGTTGTCCACTTTCATTCTTTATTAACTCTAAAACCTTATCAAGAGGCCAAGGCTCTTTATAACATCGTTTATGGGTTAATGCGTCAAATACATCTGCGATTGCAGAAATTCTTCCATAAATATGTATATCTTCACCTTTTAAAGATCGTGGGTATCCACTGCCATCAAATTTCTCATGATGTTCAAATGCAATTATTGATGCAGCTTTTAAAATATCCCTTTTTGAATTTTTAAGTATATCATGACCAAGCTCAGCATGTTTTTTCATCTGTTCAAATTCTTTGTCATCGAGTTTACCAGGTTTAAGTAAAATAGAATCAGGAATACCGATTTTACCAATATCGTGCATAGGAGAAGCTATTTTTAACATCATCGCTTCTTTTTCACTTAACCCATACTCTTTTGCTAAAAAATAAGATAAAGATGAAACTCTTTGTACATGTAAAGAAGTCTCTTTTGAACGTTTTTCAACAACTTCACCTAACGTTTCAACTAATTCTAGTTGGGTATCAATTATTTCTTTGTTTAAATAAATATTGTCAAAAGCTACAGATACATTGGAAGAAAAAATTTCGATTAGATGTTTATCAAGTGCGTTGATTTCATCACACCCTGTCATGAAAATAATATTTGCTTTTCCATTATCGGTGTTAAAATAGCCTATATAATTATTTTTATCAAAGAAGCTTGCTTTGTTCGTAACTGCTTGGTTTACTAAATCTTTAATACGCCCAGTTGAAATCTCATTGAAACTTTTATTTTTATAGTTACCCGTTGCTGCAACAACTTCAAAATGCCCATTATCTTTTTCTATTGTAAAACCATCCATTTGTTTTAAAATCATTGAATTGTGATTGAGTTTAAGAATAGAAATGAGTTGTGTTAAAACGCCTTCTGCAAAAAGTTCCAGTGAATGAAGCTCAAAAATTGATCGTGATGCTTCAATTATTTTGTTTAAGCCTTTTCTATTTTGCTCAATGGTAATTAAATCTCTAAAAGAACGTAATGCACTCATTACAGTTGTATATAATTTTGTAGTTGTTAATTCAGTTTTTTCTTTATAATCATTAATTTCGTATCTGTTGATAACATCTTTTTCAGGAGCACTTCCTGGTTGTCCTGTTCTTAATATAATTCTGACAAGGTGATTATTTAAATCATCTCTAATCGTTTTTGCAACGATTAGTCCAGCATCATCTGTTTCCATTACAACATCAAGTAAAACAATTGCAATATCAGGATTTTCTTTTAAAACTTTAATTGTCTCTTCACCACTGTATGTACTTATAAATTCTAGTTTTGAATTTTCAAACTCAAAATTAGATAGCACTGTTTTTGTAATAGTATGTACTTCAGGTTCATCATCTGCAATTAATATTTTCCAAACCAATCCAGTAGACTTGTCTTCTGTATCTTTTTTGCTAGCAAATCTTAATTTATTCATTATAAATCCTCAATTAATAGTAATTGTATTCACTATATTATTTTAAATTGGAAGCTTAATTGTAAAATTAGCTCCTATGTATTCTATGTTTTCATAAGTAAATGTTATATTTTTGACTTCTATTGAGCCTTTCATATGTTTAACAATGATTTCTTCTGTCATATAAAGGCCAATGCCCGTACCTTGTGATTTATGTTTAGTAGTAAAGTATGGCTCAAATATTCTGCTAATTATGTCATCAGGAATTCCACCTGCATTATCTTTAAAAGAAATAACAATGCTGTCATCTTCTTTTTTCATATCTATAAATAGTGCTTTTTTAATATCTTTATTTTCAAAAGCTTCACTTGCATTGTTCAGTATTATCATAAAGGCCTGAATTAACTCGTTGTCCAAACCATATAAACTTATTTTTTCAAAATTTTTAATGATACTAATTTCAAGGTTTTTAAATTTTGAGCTAACTAATCCTAGTGTTTTTTCCATTATTTCTTCTAAATCTACTGTGATTTTTTCTTTGTTTGGTTTGAAAAAATCTCTAAAATCATCAATTGTATGAGATAAATAGTTTGAAGATTTCATTATCTCTTTCATGGCATGTACTAGTTCTTCATCTTTTAATGTTCCAAAATCTCTTTGTATTTGAATCCCGCTGGCTGCTGTTGTAATAACAGATAATGGCTGTCTCCATTGATGTGCAATATTTCCTAACATCTCTCCCATGGCTGCCATTTTAGATTGTTGCGATAATAAAACTTCCTTCTCTTTTAACTCATTTTGAATTTTAACTTGTTTTGTAATGTCTGTGTATATTCCAAGAATTCCTATGACGTTGTTTTTGTCATCTCTTAATGGAACTTTTGAGAGTGAAATGGTTATTTTTTTATTATCTTTAATGATTAGTGATTCTGAGTAATTTATTTTTCCAATATCAGAATCCATTACAAGTTTATCATCTTCAATAAGAATTTCCGCAAGTTCACCCCAGACCATATCGTAGTCAGTTTTTCCTATAAGTTCTGTTTCATTTTCCAGATTTGCATCATCTAAGAAAAGTGTATTTGAACCTAAAAAAACTGAATTTGCATCTTTCCAAAATATTCGTGCTGGAACTGTATCAATAATATTTTTGAGTAGTTTTTCAGAGTATTTTAGTTTTTGTTGTTCTTTGTAAAGTTGAATATTATTCTTTTCAACGCTATTTAAAGCTTTGTAAGTCCGAAGTGAGGTTAATAAAGTAGTATAAAGTTTCGTAGTAGTAAGCTCTGTCTTTTCTTTGTAGTCGTCAATCTCATATTGTTTTATAACAACTTGCTCAGGGGCACTTCCTGGTTGGCCTGTACGAAGGACAACTCTCATGGTTGTATTCTGAAGTTGTTCTCGAATAAACTTCACAACTTGTAAACCTGCATCATTTGTTTCCATAACTACATCTAATAAAATAACTGCGATGTTTGCACTATTTTTGAGTGTTTCGATGGCTTCTTTACCGCTAAATACGCTGATGAATTCTAACCCTGCATTTTCAAACTCGAAATTGTTTAAAACTGTTTTTGTGATGTTGTGTACTTCAATATCATCATCAGCAATAAGTATTTTCCATTTATTGGTATTATTAGATTTTAATTTAACTGTTTTTGTGACAAAGTTCAAATTACCCATTAAAATACCTTAGATTAGACTATTAGTTTAATGCTAACTAATAAATAATTAATAAGATATAAATTTTACAATTAATTAGCATAATAAATAATTTTTACATATTAAAATGTAATAATAATTTTATGTGAAATTATTAGATGAAGAAAAACTGAATGTATATGTACTATTATTGTACATATACATTATTACCTTATTGCATAGTTTTACGTACAATTTAAGTGTGATTATTTTAGCAAGAGCCACCTTATAGGAAATACGCCTTTTTGAGATGATTGCACTTTTTTTGTAACCAAAGTATACAAAAGTACTGTTTTTAAACGGAAAACACAAAAATTGTACAATACAAAGTGTTACGATATGATATAATATCGGATACTAATTTACAGGAGATATATATATGAGTTTAATTGCTGAATATAAAGCACATACACAAGACAGAGCTGCTCTAGGAATTCCTCCTTTAGCATTAACTGCTGCACAAACTGCAGATTTAGTTGAATTATTAAAAGCAGATTCAATTAAAGAACAAGATTTTTTAATGGAATTATTTGAAAACAAAATAAATCCAGGTGTTGATGATGCTGCTTATGTAAAAGCTGCATTTTTAAATGACGTTGTACAAGGAAAAGCTAAGTCAAGTGCAATCTGTACTGTTAAAGCTGTTGAAATTCTAGGAACAATGATGGGTGGATATAATGTATCTCCTTTAATTGATGCACTTAAGATTGATGGTGAAGTTGCTGACTGCGCTGCAACACAACTTAAAAATACAATTTTAGTTTATGATTCTTTTAATGATGTTAAAGAATTAAGTGATGCTGGAAATGCTAAAGCTAAAGAAGTAATTGAATCTTGGGCAAATGCTGAATGGTTCACAAATAAACCTGCTCTTGATGAAGAAATTACTGTAACAGTATATAAAATCCCTGGTGAAACAAACACTGATGATTTATCTCCTGCAACTGTTGCATTTACAAGATCTGATATACCTATGCACGCAACTGCTATGTTACAATCAAGAATGGAAAATCCACTTGAAACTATGGCAGAATTGAAGAAAAAAGGTTATCCATTAGCATACGTTGGTGATGTTGTTGGAACTGGAAGCTCAAGAAAATCTGGAATTAACTCAGTGCAGTGGTACATGGGTAGAGATATTCCAGGAGTTCCAAATAAAAGAACAGGTGGAGTAGTTTTAGGTTCAACTATTGCTCCTATTTTCTTTAATACAGCAGAAGATTCAGGGTGTTTACCTATTGAAACTCAAGTTGATGGACTTGAAACTGGAGATGTAATTACAATTAAACCTTACGCTGGTGTAATTGAAAAAGATGGGGAAGTAGTTTCAAAATTTGATCTTGTACCAAATACATTAACTGATGAAATGAGAGCAGGTGGAAGAATTCCACTTATTATTGGTAAAGGGTTAACTACTAAAGCAAGAGAAGTACTAGGATTAAATACATCTGATGTATTTTTATCTCCTGCACAACCAAGTGATAATGGTAAAGGTTTTACTCAAGCACAAAAGATGGTTGGCCGAGCTTGTGGTGTTGAAGGAATTAAAGCAGGTGTTTATTGTGAGCCAATTGCAACAACTGTTGGAAGTCAAGATACAACTGGACCAATGACTAGAGATGAAATTAAAGAACTTGCTGCATTATCTTTTGGTGCAGATATGGTTATGCAATCATTTTGTCATACTGCTGCTTACCCAAAACCAGCTGATATTAATTTACAGCATACACTTCCAGAGTTTATTACTTCAAGAAGTGGTGTTATTTTAAGACCAGGTGATGGTGTAATTCACTCTTGGTTAAACAGACTATGTTTACCAGATACAGTGGGAACTGGTGGAGATTCTCATACAAGATTTCCAATTGGAATTTCTTTTCCAGCTGGTTCTGGGCTTATTGCATTCGCAGGAGTTACTGGATCTATGCCTTTAACAATGCCTGAATCTGTATTAGTGAGATTTAAAGGTGAAATGCAACCAGGTATTACATTAAGAGACCTTGTAAATGCGATTCCTTACCAAGCGATTCAAGATGGATTATTAACTGTTCCTAAACAAAATAAAAAGAATATTTTTGCAGGTAAAATTGTTGAAATTGAAGGTCTGCCTGATCTTAAAGTGGAACAAGCTTTTGAATTATCAGATAGTGCAGCTGAGCGTTCTGCTGCTGCTTGTTCAGTTCAATTGGATAAAGAACCAATTATTGAGTATTTGTCTTCTAACATTGCTTTAATCGAAAAAATGATTGAAGAGGGTTATGATGATGCTAGAACTTTACAAAGAAGAGCGGATAAAATGAAAGACTGGATTAATAATCCAGAATTATTAAAAGCTGATAAAGATGCTGAATATGCTGAAATTATTGAAATTAACTTAAATGATATTAAAGAGCCAATTCTTGCATGTCCAAATGATCCAGATGATGTTGCTACATTAACTGAAATTTTGGCAGATCCAAGTAGACCAACTGAAAAAATTGATGAAGTATTTGTAGGTTCTTGTATGACAAATATTGGACTTTTCAGAGCTTTAGGTGAAGTACTTAAAGGTGAAGGTTCTGTTCCTGTTAAATTATGGGTAGCACCACCTACAAAAATGGATGAAAAACAACTTCAAGAAGAGGGTTATTACTCTATTCTAGGAGCAGCTGGTGCACGAATGGAAATTCCTGGTTGTTCTTTATGTATGGGGAATCAAGCGAATGTTGCTCAGGGTGCAATTGTATTTAGTACAAGTACAAGAAACTTTGATAACAGACTTGGAAAAGATTCTCAAGTATATCTAGGTTCAGCAGAAGTTGCAGCTGTTACTTCTTTACTAGGAAGACTTCCAAGTAAAGCTGAATATATGGAAATTGTTCCTAAAAAGATTACAGAAGATAATAAAGAGGGCGTTTATAAATACTTAAACTTCCACGAAGTTACTTCTGATGAGTTAACTGCTTTAGTTCACTCTTAAAATTTAATTTATTCTTAGCCATTAATTTGGCTAAGAATAAACTCATTCATTATATATTAATCAAAATTTCAATATTATTACCTACTTAATACATTACATTCTATTGCCTCAAAGGATAAAACATTTCTACGACAAAAGAAAATAAAAAAAATAGCATAATTGAATCTTCTTTAAAGTTATTTTCTAAACATGGGTTTTATAACACTACCATTCCAGACATTGCAAAATCTATGAAGATGAGTGTTGGAAATATGTACAATTACTTTTCTTCTAAAGAAGAACTTGCAAAGTATGCAATTAAATACTCTACAAGAATAGTTGCCTCTGAACTTCGAGAAGTAAACAACATGAAAATTAGTTCAAAAGAAAAAATATTTATTTTTACCAGAAGGTATTTTGAAAATGTAAAAAAATCTCCTGAAATTGTTGAATACTTTTTACGGGTCTATCTATCAAATAGAGAGGTCTTTTCAAATGGCTGTGAAGGTTTTTTATGTGTAGGAGACTTTGTAACTGAAGTGATGATCTTACTAGAAGAGGGTGCTACAAACCAGGAATTTAGAGAGCAAGATTTTTTCACTGCTTTTTCAATGTTTATGGGTGCACTTGGTGGATTTGCTTTTTTAAGTGGAGAAAACGTACTTGAAAAAGATTTACTTGAATACAGTGATGGAATCGCTGAAAACATTTATAGAGCCTTAAAGTATGAGGACTAAACCAAAAGTACTTTGGCTACAAGCTGTTACTTGTAACGGCAATACACATTCACTTTTGTGTGCAAATCCAAATCGATTAGAACTATTTTTTAATAGTTTTGATTTGATTTATCATCCCTCTCTAACAACCAATAGCAATCTTCTTGATGTTATCAATTCTAAAATAAAAATTGATTATTTATTAATTGAAGGAGCTATTACTTCCAATACAAAATTTTTTTCAATTCATAACCACAGTGTAAAAGATTTATTAGCTCAATTGGTATTACAATCAAAATTTATTATTAGTGTTGGAAGTTGTGCCTCTTATGGTGGCATACATAAAAAATTTGAACTGAACAAAGATATCTCTGGGGTTAAAAAAAGTATAGATAAAAAAGTACTGCAGAAACTTAAACATGCCGTCATAAATCTTACAGGTTGTCCTGTTCATCCTGAATGGATTCTTCAGACAATGTTTATTCTAAAGGCACAAGGTAAAATAAGTTTGGATGAGGAAAACAGACCAATTGAAATTTACTCAACATTAGCACATCATGGATGTACAAGAAATGAATATTTTGAGTGGAAGGTTGAGAGTAAAACCTTTGGAACAAAAGAGGGCTGCTTGTTTTATGATCAAGGATGTAGAGGTCCTATGACTAAAAGTAGTTGTAATAAAATTTTGTGGAATGAAGTTAATTCAAAAACAAGAGCAGGGGTTCCTTGTATTGGATGTACTGAAACAGACTTTCCAAGAGAAAATATGCTAGAAACAAAAAAACACATTGGTATTCCCTTTGAAACACCACTTGGAATTAGTAAACGTGCATATTTGTCAATAACAGGAGTTGCAAAAACTTTTAGAATAGACAGATTACGAACGAAGCTGATCCCTGATGAATAAAAAATAAGACGTTGGCTAAAGATACATAATTAAAATACGTAGGATTTTACATGAAAACAGTAGATATAATTGAGAGAATTGAAGGTGAGGCACATCTAAAACTTGATTGGAAAGATGGTATTGTTTCAAATTCACAAATTAAATTTCTAAATTTTAGAGGATTTGAGTATATCCTTGAAGGTAAACCTGCTTTAGATGCCTTAGTTTATACTCCAAGAATATGCGGTATATGTGGACAAGCACATCTATTAGCTGCTGTTAATGCTTTAGAAAATATATATGAAAATGCAAATATTAAACTTGAAGTGACACAAAAAGCGAAACTTTTAAGAGAACTAGGACTTGCTATTGAGATTATTGATAGCCATATAAAATGGTTCTATATGTTTATTATGCCTGATATTGTGTCCTTAAGCAGCTCTGATTATTCGCAATATAATCCACTTAAAGGAAGTAAATGGCTAAGAGCGAATCATAAAGCAGGGGAAGTTTTAAAAGCCCTAGCAATAATAGGAGGGCAGTGGCCTCACACTTCTTATATGGTACCAGGTGGTGTTATGAGTGATCCTACTTTAATAGATATTGCTACGATTGAAAACTATATTGATCAAACAATAATGTATTATGAAGACAATATAATAGGAGAGAGTTTAGATAATTATTTATCATTTAACAGTGTATCTAGTATTGATAATTTAAAAGCAGACCTTGGTGACTTTTCAAAAATCTCATTCGAAAATAATTTAAATAATATAGGTAGAAGTTATGATAGACATTTAGTTATTTCTGATATGTTGGGTTTTAAAAGTGGAAAATTAAAACATATTAATACAAGTAAAATAAATATAAATAAGATAAAAGAGTTTGATGAATATACCTTTAATGCAAAAGCAAAAAAACAACAAGCAAAAAAATACACGTGGGCCAAAACAGTAAAATATGATAATGATTTTTATGAAACAGGCCCATTATCTAGAGCCCTTGTAAATAATAGAAAATTTATTAAAGCTATACACAAGGAGTTTAAAGACTCAGCATATACCAGAGTAATGGCAAGAATGGATGAGTTAGGTTTCTTATTAAATAAATGTAAAAAAATTATTAGAAGTATAAATATTAGTGAAGACTCATTTATAAAACCTGAAATTAAGTTAAAGGATATTGAGAGTGCAACGGCTTATGGATCTGTAGAAGCTGCTAGAGGGGCTCTTTTACATACTGTTGAGATTCAAAATGGAAAGATTAAAAAATATGATGTTACCACTCCTACTGTCTGGAATTTGGGACCAGGAGATGATGTAACCCCTGGTGTTGCACAAAAAGCAATTAATGGATCAACTACAACAAAAGAGGCAAAAATCATACTAAGAAGCTTTGATGTTTGCTCTGTTTGTACTACGCATTAAATTAAATTAAAATTAATTAATAACATTTAATGTGAAATATGAGTAAAAACTACACAGTGTAAAAGAATTTCAAAAAAAAATATCCTTAATAAAAGTTATTTTAAATAGCATTAGCGTAGCAATTGTGTGACATTCTAATTTAACTTTGGTAAATTAAATTTTACTTAAATGAAATTATAATATTTTAACAATTTTTTTTGAATTGTAATAATATTAATGAATGTTCATTCATTGGGTGAAATAAGAACCTTTTTCATAAATTTCTTGCAATAAAAAAACCTAAATATAGAATAAAAAATATGCTGTATAAAAAATCACATTCTTAAAAATACATTAAAAATATTACTTAAACCTAACAAAACCAATAAGTTTAATCTAAGTGCTTAATTGTTAAGTTTATGTAAGTAAATGAACGTTCATATATAGGAGGAAAGAATGGCAGCAGATTCGCAAGAGATGGTAAAAAAGATTTTTACTCAAAAGTCAGCACGTATTGACACAAATAGAGGTGAAGAATATTACAATTCACTTTTTAAGAAAATGAAGGGTAGATTAAAAGAGCTTAGAGCTTCAGAAAAGCTAAAAGATGTCGACATGATGGATATCATTGAGTCTGATGGTGTAAATAGAAGAGACTTCATGAAGTGGGTTAGTGGTACTACTGCTACACTTATGTTGCCTGCAATGTTTGCTCCTTTAGTAGCAGAAGCCACTGAGCTTATGAACAGAGTTCCTGTTATTTGGATTGAGTTACAAGATTGTGCTGGAAACTCTGAAGCACTTTTGCGAAGTCACGCACCCACTGTAGATGAATTGTTATTTGAAGTGTTGTCATTAGAATTTAATGAAACAATAATGGCAGCATCGGGACATCAAGCTGAAGCGCAATTAGAAGATGCGGTTCATCATTTTAAAGGCAAATATTTATTATTTGTAGAAGGTTCAATTCCCGTTGCAAATAATGGTACTTATGGAACAATTGGCGCAAGTGGTGAAACTTTTGTAGACCACTTAGCTAGATTGTCTAAAGATGCAGCTGCTATTGTGGCGGTTGGTACTTGTGCAACATTTGGTGGAGTCGCAGCAGCTTCTCCTAATCCAACAGGTGCAGTTGGAGTAATGGATTTAGTTAAGGGGAAACCAGTAGTTAATATTCCAGCATGTCCAGCAAATCCTGCAAATATGGTTGGGGTTGTTTTACATTATGTATTAACAGGTCAAATTCCTGAGCTTGATTCTTTACTTCGACCTAAGTTTGCATTTGGTTATAGAATTCATGATAACTGTGAGCGAAGAGCACACTTTGATGCAGGAGAATTTGTTGAAGAGTGGGGAGACGAAGGTGCTAAAAACAATTTCTGTTTATACAAAGTAGGTTGTAAAGGCCCAATGACATTTAATAACTGTTCAATAATCAGATATAACGAAGGTACAAACTGGCCAGTTGGCGTTGGTCGTGGCTGTATTGGTTGTAGTGAGCCTGATTTTTGGGATAAATATGCATATGAAAGTCCGATGGCAGATGCAAATATTAAAGCTCCAACAGGTGGCGTTGAAAAAACAGTTGATGAGTTTGGATTGGGATTATTAAGTGCTGCGGCTGTTGGTATTGGAATTCATGCAGTTGCTAGTGCAGTTGGTGGTAAAAAAAGTGATGAGGGAGACAAATAATGAGTAAAAAACATGTCGTAATAGATCCAATAACAAGGATAGAAGGGCATCTAAGAATTGAAGCTGTTATTGATGAAAACAATGTAATTGTTGATGCATATAGCAGTTCTACTATGTTTAGAGGAATTGAAGAAATTCTAAAAGGTAGAGATCCAAGAGATGCAGGTTTACTAACTATGAGAATTTGTGGTGTTTGTACTGGGACACATTATCAAAGAAGTATTGAAGCAGTTGAACATGCATTTAAACTCACTATTCCCAAAAATGCAAGACTGGTTCGAAATTTAATGCAAGGTGGACTTTACATTCATGACCACATCGTACATTTTTACCATTTACATGCGCTTGATTTTGTTGATATTGTAGATGCACTTAAAGCTGATCCTCAAAAAGCAGTTGATGAAGCTACTAAGTGGGCCAATGTTGCCAATGGTGAACAACCTTGGAATGCAAGTGTTTCAGCATATAAACAAGTACAAGAAAGAGTTACTAAATATGTAAAACAAGGAAGACTTGGAATTTTTGGAAATGCATACTGGGGAAGTAAAGCATATAAATTAACGCCTGAACAAAATTTAATAGCACTGTCTCATTATTTAGATGCCCTAGATTTACAAAGAGATATTGCAAAAGCACAAGCTATATTTGGTGGAAAAAATCCGCATCCACAATCAATTGTAGTGGGTGGTGTAACCTGTGTTCAAGATATTAAAAACCCAGTT
>Ga0105351_1001267_pt1 | contig 11647 bp, 12 predicted proteins | sample EN4Hudsemesocosm_FD_83662 | JGI IMG/M metagenome (GOLD analysis project Ga0105351, IMG submission 83662) | Methane-oxidizing microbial communities from mesocosms in the Hudson Canyon - EN4B Hudson Canyon | ecosystem: Environmental > Aquatic > Marine > Cold seeps | place: Hudson Canyon... | reverse complement strand
GCACGATCAGCACCCTCTTCTTCCATAACTGCGTCTAAAGCTTCAATCCATTCTGTTGTTTCCAGTGGATTTATATCTTCTAAATGTAATTGTTCTGACATATAGATTCCTTTATATTGTTTTATTATTCATTTAATACTTAAATTGTCATTAATGATTTAGGCTAGTATAATACTCTAAACTTTATTTAGAAACTTTTATGTAATTAATCTAACAAAAAATGATAAGAAAAGCATTTTTTTTAATCAAAAAAATTCTCTTTTTTAGCATATTAATTTTTAACTAATAATTATTACTTATTTAACTTTAAGTTACTTGGGTAAAAAAAGAAACTTAATTGTATACTTTTTAATATTGTCAATCCATTATGTAAGAAATATGTACCTTTAATACTCAATTGCACACATAGCTTGGAGTTTCCTTATTTAAAAATATTAATTCTTATAATTTTTGCATTAGTTTTGAATAAAAGTTATAATCTATCCTAGAAAAGTTATAAAAATTTAAGTTTATAATTTAAAAAGAGTAAATATTGAAACTAAAAAAAGATACTACATTTAGACTTATGTATTCATATAATCAAAGTGCAAAATTAAATATGTCGATAGACAAAACAGTATCGACGCTGTTTAATGAAGGTGAAGCACCTATTCTTCGGTTTTATACCTGGGAAAAATCCTTTACCGTTGGAATATCTCAAAAGACCGAGACCTACGCAAAAAGATATCCGCAGTACAATAATAATTGTGCAAAAAGAATGACAGGTGGAGGTGCGCTATTTCACGGGAATGACATATCTTATAGTCTTGTACTTCCAACATCTTATTTGCAAGGCTTAAGCGTTAAAGAATCGTATGAGAATATATGTACATTTTTACTAAATTTTTACAAAAGTTTGGGACTTGATGCCCATTATGCAAAAGACTGTGAAGATATCACATTAAGTAAAAGTGAATTTTGTCAAGTGGGATTTGAAGCGTATGACATTATTGCTAATGGTTTAAAAATTGGTGGCAACGCACAAAAAAGATCGAAAAATATGATATTTCAACACGGTTCTATTCCTTTGTACAGTACAAGCAGTAATAAGGAATCAGGAAGTAGCCTAGAAGATTTGGGAGTCAACCTTTCATATGAAGAGGCAATAGAGAAATTAAAAGATTCATTTGAAAAAACTTTTAATACAAAACTAAATACATCATCTTTAAATGATAAAGAGACTGAATATTTAGAGCAATTACTACAGGATTAATACAATGACAGCAAAATCAAAAATAAATTACAAAAAACCAGAATGGTTAAGAAAAAAAATATCAACCGTAGCACAAAGAGAAATGGAAAACTTATTAGAAGATGCAGGACTACATACTATTTGCCAAGAAGCAAAGTGTCCTAATATCAGTGAGTGTTTTGAAAATAAGAATGCTACTTTTCTTATTTTGGGTAATATCTGTACAAGACGATGTACTTATTGTAATGTACTTACAGGAAAACCAACAGAAGTCGATTTAGACGAGATTGAAAAAGTGACAACATCCGTTATAAAGCTGGGACTAAAATTTGTAGTTATTACCAGTCCCGCAAGAGATGATTTGAAAGATGGGGGTGCCAGTCAATTTCACAGAGTCACTCAAGATATTTTAGAAAAATCTCCAGGCACTCAAGTGGAAATTTTAATTCCGGATTTTAAAGCCAATGAAGAGTCACTTCAGACCGTTGTTGATTCAGGTGCAGTGATTATTGGACATAACGTTGAAACCGTACCCTCTTTATATCACATCAGAAAAAATGCTACCTATCAAAGATCTTTGGATGTTCTTAGACGGTTAAAAGAACTGGGTGGCGATAAAATCAAAACTAAAAGTGCCTTAATGGTTGGAATTGGAGAAACCGAGGATGAGATGGTTGAAGTCTTCCAAGACCTACTTGACGTAGGCTGTAAGTTCTTAAGTATTGGACAATACTTAGCTCCTTCAGGAGAGTATGAAAAAGTTAAAGAATTTGTTACACCTGAACAGTTTGCCTTATATAAAAGAACGGCTTTAGACATGGGATTTGAATTTGTTCACAGTACGCCATATGCCAGAAGTTCTTATATGGCTCATGAGTACTTAGCCAAACAATAACACATAAAGATATAGATTAACACTGTGTAATGTTAATCTATAGCTACTTTGAGAGTATATTAATTAGGTTCAGGTTTATTGATGTTCCTGCTTCATTTGAGTCAATTTTAATCACAATTTTATTCATATCACAAAAATCTTTAACAATATTTAACCCCAAACCAAAACCATCTTTGCTTGAATCTTCTTGATAATATTTATCGAACACCATAAATATATTTTTGGTATCTATTGATTTCCCTGTATTAAAAATTGTTAAACTGGAATCTTTAAAATTTATATCTACAACTCCCTCTTTATCATTGTATTTGATTGCATTTGACAACAAATTATCAATTACTTTAATAAAACCATTTTTATCTGTATTGATATTAATATCGTGAATTTGTGAATTTATCTTTATATTACTTTTAATGTCTTGAAATTTTATTATCGACATATTAATGGCTTCCTTGAGTGGAAAAATTTGTGTATCTATTTTATCAATTTGCTTTTTAATATCGTATTCCATTTGGTTATATAAGTTTAATAAATCTTGTGTTGCCTGCTTTATTCTATTAAGTCTTTTTTGACTTTTATCATCTTTAATTGTTTTTTCCAACATTTGCGCATTAATTTGTATGGTTGAAGCGGGAATATTGAGTTCATGAAGTGTTTCTTTGACCGTTTTTTGTAAATTTTCTTCACTTTTAAACAGTGGCTCCAATAACGCATTACTTAAAAAAGTGTATATGGTTAAACCAAAAATAATTAATAAAATATTCATTATTATAAATATTTCTTGTGAAAACATAAACGTCACTAAGATGATATAATTTGTAAAAAGAACCAAAAGGATAGTACAAACAATCACAATTGAATTTAATATGATAAAATTTTTTCTTTTAGAATTCAATTTTATATCCTACACCTTTTATATTGACTATAGAATCTTTATCAAGTATTTTCTTTAAATTATTTACATAAACCCTAATGGAACCCTCACTGTACTCTTCACTCGTACTCCAAAGTCGCTGAATTATCATATCTTTACTTATAATTGAATTTCTATTTTCTAAACACAATTCAAACAGATCAATAACTTTACTGGGCAGTTGCAAGTCATTGTTATCTTTTGTAATTCTTTTGGTTTGAGGATTATAAACTAATCCATTTGTCAGTGTAATTTTAGTTGTTTGTTTACCTGATCGCTTCAGTAAGGATTTGATTCTTAAGAGCAATTCATCTAAATCAACAGGCTTTTTTAAATAATCATCAGCACCATTTAAAAAACCTTGGTGCAGTGTTTCTTTATCTTTATAAGACGTTAAAAATATAGAGGGTGTTTCATCACCACTTTGTCTTAGTTCTTTTAATAAGTCCAACCCATTTATTTTTGGAACGTTGATATCCAGAAGATATAAGTCATAGTTATTTTCAAAGTTTTTTTCTAAAGCTTCTTCACCATTATACGCAGTATCAATTTCAAAGCCCTCTTCGCTTAAAAAATCTTCCAAACTTTCACAAAATAGCTCATCATCTTCAAGAATTAATATTTTTGACATATATTTGTTCCTTTAAGGGCTTTGTTCACAAAGCATGAAATTGTATCAAATAGATTCTTTTGATATAATATATCATTATACCCTAAGGCTTACAGATGTTAAAAAAAGTCACCCTGCCAACACTGTTTTTACTTTTTGCATATTTCATCATATCCAATGATAATGCCAAAGTAATTATTGCGGGTATTGCTATTTTTCTAGTGGGAATGTATTTTATGGAAAATGGATTCAAACTCTTTTCTGGGGGTACCTTGGAAAAAATATTAGAAAAATCAACCAATACAATTTTAAAATCACTCACCACAGGATTTATAGCCACTTCTATAGTGCAAAGCTCTTCACTAACAAGTATTATTATGATTTCTTTTTTATCTGCTGGTTTGATTGAATTAACACAAGCTATTGGAGTTATTTTTGGATCAAACTTAGGATCAACTACAACTGCATGGATTATTGCATATTTTGGACTTAAAGTTAAGATATCGATATACGCTATGCCTATGATAATTTTTGGTGTTGTATTGAGGTTTTCAAAAGAGATTAAATACAAGGGTTTAGGAGATGTATTGCTTGGACTTGGATTTATATTTCTGGGTATTTCATACATGAAAGAAGGATTTGAAACATTAAAAGATTCAATCGATTTAGCCGCATATTCCATTGAAGGTTATACCGGTGTATTGATTTATATAATCATAGGTGCAATTATAACTGTAATCATTCAATCCAGTGCGGCAACCATGGCTATTGTAATAACTGCACTCGCTGGTGGTCAAATCTTATATATAAGTGCCCTCGCCCTTGCAGTTGGTGCAAATTTAGGTACAACAATCACAGCCATTATGGCAGCCATGACTTCCAATGAAAATGGGAAAAGACTCGCAGCTGCACATTTAATATTTAATGCCATTACGGGAGTATTAACTTTTATTTTCATTTATCAACTCAGTTCATTTGTTGATGTGGTGGCAAGTTTTATTGGAATTGAGCAAAATAATTATATTTTAAAACTGGCACTGTTTCACACTATTTTTAATCTTATTGGAATTATAATTATATCTCCATTTATATTTATAATAGTCAAGTTCTTAATGACTGTGTTTATTCCAAAGGTGCGAAGCAGTAGTAAGCCAAAATTTTTGAATGAATCGGTAATACAAATACCAGAATCTGCAATTTTTGCACTGAGAAATGAAACCATCAACCTTTACAATAAATCACTTAAAGCAATCATTCATGCCATGAATTTACACAGAGAAGATATTTTTTCCAAAAAGAATATAAAAGATGTGATATCGGTTTCTAATAAAAGAATTGATACCAATATTGATAAAATTTATAATGATAAATTAAAATCACTCTACAGTGAAATTATACGATACACTTCTTTATCTCAAGAGCCCATGAATACTCAAGAAAGAATAGTATTAGGAAGTCTTAAATCAGCCGCGAGAAAGATTATTAAATCCGTCAAAGAAATCAAAGAACTTCAAAAAAACATTAATATTTTCAGCAGAGGTAAGAATACCTATATTAAAGAGGAATACAACTATTTAAGAGAGCAATTGGCCTATACACTCAGAGAAATTCAAATCATAAGAAAAGATAATTTAGATGAAATTGATAGGCTTACTAAAATTGAAGCCTTACGAATTAAGATTAATAAATTTGATTTGATTGAAAATGAAAAAATTGATGATTTAATTAGGACAAATAAGATAAGTGCACGTATGGCAACATCACTGATAAATGACTCATCATTTGCTACGCATATTTGTATCAGATTCGTTGAAATTGCAACCATTATATGGATTAAAGATGAAGAAATCAAAGAAATAGGAGAAGAACGTGAATATTAGCAAAATGATTAAAAAGATTGATGAGTTTTTTACACTTTCACCAAAAAAACAAGATGTCAAAAAGAAGAAATTGTTAAAAATTATTGAAAAGCTCAATGATAAAAAAAGTACAATTCAAAAGGAAATTAAAAAATCAACTGAAAAAAAAGAAAAAGAAAAATTAAAAGATGAGTTAGCAGCAGTAAAAGAGTTAATTAAAAAAGCCAGTAAAAACTAGCTTTTAAAAGATGAAAAGTTTTGTCTTAACGCTTCATATGCAACGATAGAGACCGCGTTAGCGATATTTAAACTTCTGGCTTCATTTGTCATTGGAATATTAATACAACACTCAATATTCTTATTCAATAACTCTTCAGGCAGACCAGCATCTTCTCTACCAAAATATAAGTAATCACCTACTTCATACTTGGCATCAAAATAAGTCTGTTTTGTTTTAGTAGTTGCAAAAAAATGTCTTTTTGTTAATGGATTCTTACTCCAAAAGTCTTCAATATTATCATATTCTCGCACTTCTAAATCAGTCCAATAATCTAACCCTGCTCGTCTTAAAGCTTTTTCGGTTATTTCAAATCCATAGGGTTTTATTAAATGAAGAGTACAATCCAATGCAAATGCTAATCGCCCTATTGTTCCAGTGTTTTGTGGAATTCGGGGTTCTAGTAATACAATATTAAACATTAAAGAATTACCGTTTTATTTCCGTGGATAAAAACTTTATCCTCAAGTAAAAGTTGTAAGGCATTTGATAAAACTACTTTTTCAACATTACGACCATCTCGTCTCATTTCTTGCCATGAAAAAGAGTGATCAACTCTTACAATATCTTGAGCAATGATTGGCCCTTCATCTAAGTCATCTGTAACATAATGTGCAGTTGCACCAATAATTTTTACACCTCTGTGATGAGCTTGTTTGTAAGGATTTGCACCAATAAATGCAGGTAAGAAAGAGTGATGTATATTTAATACTTTTTGAGGATACGCACCCACAAAATTTGATGTTAATATTCTCATGTATTTAGCCAGTACAATGATCTCTGGGTTATAGATATCTATTTGTTCCATAACTTTATTTTCATGCGCTTGCCTGTCTAAGTCATATGAATCAACATGGTGATATGGAATATCAAACTTTTCCACCAAGTCTCTTAACTCATCATGATTAGAAACAACGGCTTTTATATTAGCATTTAATTCCCCATCAATATAACGAATCAATAAGTCACCTAAAACATGTGATTCTTTAGTTACAAGTAAAACGATATCTTTTTTAGAATTATTGGTTAATTTTATAGAAGTTTCTTTTGGAGTTACACTTTTAAGATCTTGAATCAGTTTTTCTTTATTTATTTCACCACTAACTACAGTTCTCATAAAAAATTTATTATCGTCTTCATCAACATACTCAGAGTTTTGTTCTATATTTAAGTTATGCTCATAAATAACTTTGGAAATATTATAAACCAAACCTTTTGCATCCACGGTGTCAATTAAAATTCTATATTCTTTCATTTTCATCCTAAAAATTAATTTTGTAGAGTACAATACTTTTATTTAAAAAAACGAATAAAAAAAGCGCAATAACCTAAGTTATCACGCTTTTGTTTCTAATTTGAGTAAATTAAATTATTTTATCATATTTGATAAATCTTCTCTGTATGCATCATAATCAAATTCTTTTATTTTTGCAACACCCGTTTCCACTGCAGCTCGTGCAACTGCACTTGAAACATCAATCATCAGTCTTTTATCAAATGGTTTTGGTATAACATACTCAACACCATATTCTAACTCTCCAAAAATCTCTTTCACGTGTTCTATTACATCTTTTTTAGCTAAGTCTGCAATAGCATATGCTGCAGCTTTTTTCATTTCCATGTTAATTTGAGTTGCTTGAACATCCATAGCACCTCTAAAAATAAATGGGAATCCCAATACATTGTTTACTTGATTAGGAAAATCACTTCGTCCAGTACCCACAATAGCATTTGGTCTAACTTCTTTTACTTCATCAGGAAACAGTTCTGGAGTTGGGTTTGATAGTGCAAACACAATTGGACGATCAGTCATTACTGCAACATCTTCTTTTGTAAATGATCCAGGGCTTGAGAGTCCAAGAACCATATCAGCATCAGTGAAAGCTTCTTTTTGAGTTAATGCTTCGTTGATAGAGAATTCTTTTTTAAATTCATTTAAATTATCCCTACCATTGTGAATCACACCTTTAGAATCAAGCATAATAATATTTTGAACTCCTAGAACTTTATACATTCTACCACAAGAAATTGCAGCAGCTCCAGCTCCAACGATAATAACCTTCATGTCTTTTAATTCTTTACCAATTAATTCTGCAGCATTTAATAATCCAGAACTAGAGATAATAGCCGTACCATGTTGGTCATCATGCATTACAGGAATATCTAAACTTTTAACCAATCTTTTTTCAATTTCGAAACAAGAAGGTGAGCTGATATCCTCAAGATTTATTCCTCCAAAAGTAGGAGAAATTGCTTCAACAATTTCACAAAATTTTGTTGGATCTTTTTCATCAACTTCAATATCAAAAGAATCAATTGCAGAAAACTTTTTAAATAAAATAGCTTTCCCTTCCATTACAGGTTTACTTGCTAATGCACCAATGTCACCAAGTCCAAGTACAGCTGTACCATTTGAAATAACTGCAACTAAGTTTCTTTTTGCTGTATATCTAAAAGCATTTTGTGGGTCTTTTTCAATTTCTAAACATGGATTTGCAACACCTGGAGTGTATGCTAATGCCAAGTCTTTTTGTGTTGTAAAAGGTACTGTTGCTTCAATTCCTAACTTTCCAGCAGTTGGAAATTCATGATATGCTAAACTCTCTTCTTTTGTTACTGTTATACTCAAATTAAATCCTTTTTCTAAATATTTTCGAATTATAGCTGAGTAAAACTTAGATTTAAGTACACTAACTGTTTTTTTTGAAAATTACATTATTTATACATAACTTTGACATCAGAGATACATAAGTAGGTAAATCTGATGTCAATTTGAGGAATATTAGGATTAATTAAGGAAGTCTTTTTATTGCATCATAGGCAGTATTTATCATTTTTTTAATTTCATCTTCTGTAATTATATATGGCGGCATAAAATAAATGATGTGAGCCAGTGGTCTTAATAACACACCATTTTCTAAACCATATTTATATACTTCAAGTCCAATTCTATCTTCACTTTTATAGCCTTGAAGTTCAACAGCAGCAATCATACCCGTTTGTCTTATTTCTTTTACATTAGGTAAGTCTTTGAACTTTTGAAGCTCCTTGTTAATAAACTCAATTTTATCTTGATTTTTATTGATTATATCGTTTTGCTCTAGATATTCAATGGTTCCCAAGGCTGCACTACAACATAAGGCATTACCTGTATAAGAATGAGAATGTAAAAATGCTTTTTTATAATCAGCATAATCACAATAAAACTCATTGTAAATAAAATCAGGAATCATTACAACAGATAAAGGTAAATAACCTCCTGTTAATCCTTTACTTAAAACCATTAAATCTGGACTGACCCCCGCATGTTCACAAGCAAATAGTTTTCCTGTACGTCCAAAACCAACAGCAACTTCATCTGCAATAAACAGGACATCATATTTAGTACAAAGTTCTCGCACTCCTTTTACAAATGAAGGACTGTACATACTCATTAATCCTGCACATTGAACCAAAGGTTCAATAATCATGGCTGATATTTCATTGGATTTCTCTTTAAATAAAATCTCTAATTCATTTAAAGCTCTGGTTGATTCTTCTTCAGTTTGATTTTTTGGGCTGGAAGTTTTTATAGATTTAATGAGTATTTCTTCATATACATCTTTGTATAATCCCATATCACTAATAGAGAGTGCTGCAATTGTTTCACCATGATAAGAGTTTTCAAGTGAAACAAAATTAGGTTTGGTCTGACCTTTGTTTTTATAATATTGGAATGACATTTTAAGTGCAACTTCAACCGCACTAGAGCCATTATCTGCAAAAAATACTTTATTTAAACCCTCTGGTGTGATCTCTACGAGTTTTTTAGCTAAATCAATAGCTGGTTTATGAGTAAAACCTGCAAGTAATACATGTTCTAGCGTGTCCACTTGGTTTTTGATATAATTGTTTATAAATTTATTATTATGTCCTAAAATATTAACCCACCAACTACTCACTGCATCAATATAACGATTTCCTTCGAAATCTTCAAGATAAACACCCTCACCTTTTTCAATGGGTATTAAGGGTAAAAACTCATGATCTTTCATTTGTGTACATGGGTGCCATATGTATTTTAAGTCTTCATTCATTAATTCTTTATTTGTCAATACTGTGCCTTTTAAAATCTATTTAATTTTCTAAACGAAGTATACCCAATTAAGTGATACAATTTTATAAAGGAGAAACTATGTTTGGGTTAATAGTATACGGAAGTTTATTACACAAAAACGAAATCAATAAATATGACAGTTTAATTGAAGATATCATTCCAGTACGAGTTTTAAACTATAAAAGAAGTTTCAATCTATTGCCAGCAGTTCGTGTGGGCATTGGAAATTATAAGTCGGTTTTAAATATTCAAGAATCCCAACACAATTCATTTAACGGGGTATGTATAATATATAAACAAATTAATATTGATCTGCTTGACAACAGAGAAAAAGGATATGATAGAATACTAATTAACGCCAAGAATATTAAATCTAATACAAACACCAAGCTATTTAATTCAATAAAAGTCTATACGTATAGAGGATTAGAGGATATGATTGATGATTCGATTATGCCAAATGTAGAGTATTTGAAATTATGTCTTGAAGGTTCCATGCAATATGGAGAGGAATTCTATAATAGTTTTATAGAAACAACGCATATGAATAACAATTTTAGTTTGAGAAAATTCATTCAGTCAGATTTTACTCTATAACAATTATACCTGCAAACCTACCGCACTTTTTATCGAGTCTATAAGAGTAATAATCTTGTCCCGAACATTTTGTACATATTGAAGAAATATTTATATTTTCATTTTTTATGCCAATATCTAAAAGTTGTTTTTTGTTAATTTCTTGTAAATCAATCAATCTACCATTAACAAATTCTTCTCCAAAACTTGTTTTTACTATTTCTATGAGTTCAAGTGAAACTTCATAACAACAGTGTTGTATAGAAGGCCCTAACGTTACTTTGATATCTTGGGTTTGACAATTGAATTTTTCAATCATAAGACTAATTGTTTTTTTGGCAATTTCAAGAAAAGTGCCATTTCTTCCAGCATGCACAGCAGCTATTACCTTTTGTTTTTCATCATAAATTAATATAGGGATGCAGTCAGCCACCATTACCATTAGAGGTAAATTACTATCACTGGTTATCAACGCATCACAGTCTTTAATGCAATCCTTTGAATTGTGATTTACTACTTGAATATTGCAGCCATGAGTTTGTTCCATAAACTTAAGACTATCTGTACATATATTGTATTTAGTTCCTAAGTTAAATCTGTTTTTATCTACAGCTTTTTCAACATCATTGACATGATAAGCTATATTCCCATCACGGCACGTTGTAAAATATTGCTTGATCATTATGTTAATATATGCCCAACATTTTTAACAAAATACACTGTAGCATATTTTTTAAAAAACTCTTTGGCTTCTTGTGCCTCAATTATTTTATCTTCAAAACCTAAAAACACTTCAATTTGAATATTTTTTGAGATAAGTTTGTTTAGTTTTTCTTCATCCCATTCATAATACAACAACTCTTCAAGTTCTTCATACGTTCCTTGTTTAAAAAATTTCAACAAATTAACATCATTAGGACTCGTGCAATTTGACAAAAAACTATTGCAATAAGAAGCTGCGTCTTTTTTGAAAAACATCAATTGCATTCTTTTATATTTTTTATCTTTATGTTGAAAAAAAGCAGGAGAAAAAAGTTGTATCTTGTCTATTCTATCGCTAGTATTTAAGGCGTACTCAAATGCCTTTTGTGCTCCATAAGAGAAGCCTGCAATCGTATAATTATTTTTCGCTAGATAATCTGAAAAAAGCCCTTGCTCATTTTGTAGAGAAAATCCGCTGTAAAAATATT
>Ga0105351_1001261_pt1 | contig 11680 bp, 10 predicted proteins | sample EN4Hudsemesocosm_FD_83662 | JGI IMG/M metagenome (GOLD analysis project Ga0105351, IMG submission 83662) | Methane-oxidizing microbial communities from mesocosms in the Hudson Canyon - EN4B Hudson Canyon | ecosystem: Environmental > Aquatic > Marine > Cold seeps | place: Hudson Canyon... | reverse complement strand
GGCATGCTAAAAATAACATTATTTCTACCTACCCGATCAGACCAATAAAGTACCGAACCTTTAGAGCTTAACTTAATTAAGATAGCAACCACACAGATAACAGGAAATAGAAACAAAATCGCTGTAAGCGAAAAAATCAAATCAAAAATTCTTTTCATCAAAACTTTTCTACCATCTTTTTCAACTGTTCATCTATTATAAAGATAATTGAGGTTATGGCCATTTGTATTAAATCGCTGAGCTCATGTTGAATACAAGCTATCAATGTCAAGTTATTTTGATAAATCAAATGGCCTAGGATCGTAGCCAAAGTGCAAAGATGCATCAGTATGCTCAAAAGTTAAGTCATTATTCATGCGCTCAGCCATAACTGGAGACCATTTACGATAGCGCGGAAATATCCGCATACAAAATACTGCTAACTTAAATAGGTTTAGAGGAATAGAAATAAACCGTGGTTTTTTTTCAAGAGTAACAAATATTCGCTTTACCATTTCCTTATAACTAAGTGTTTCTGCACCTGAAATATTGTATATGTAATTAGAAACCGTTGGGTGTTGAATTGATAAAATACATGCTGTTGCAACATCATTCGCATGCACAGGCATTCTCAAGCCTTTACCTTGTCCAAATAAAGGAAAAAAACCAAAGCGTTTAATAAATCGAGTGATTTCAGCAATATTCTTATCTTTATTAAAGCCATAAATTAATGTTGGGCGTAGAATAACCCAAGTGATATTCTTTTTCTCAGCCCATAATTGTAACTTATTTTCGCTTGATTGCAGGCGTTTTGCAGTATTAACCTCCAAGGTATCTGAGGAGTTTTGCTTGCTAATCGCACTGGTTGAAGATAACGCTACGATTCGCTGGGCTCCATAAACATCAATCATTTGTAAATATTCAGATAACACCCAAATAGGAGCTGCACAAATCCAATGACTAATAGTAATATTTAAAGTTTGAACTGTTGAACCAATTTGAACCCATTGAATATTACCATTTGAAGATTCTGGTTCTGAGCGAGAAAACGCGTATACCTGAACATCTGCATGACTTAACTCTGCCAATACACGCCGCCCCACTAAACTGCTAGCGCCAATAACGCCTATACGCTCCATATTAAATTGAAGGTTTAAACATATTCAGAAACCGACGCAAATTAAAGTAACTAGCAACCAATAAAAAACGAAAACCAACCCCGACAATGACTAAAGCCATTAATGGTTTAGAGTATTGGTGCTTGAAAAATTTATTATAAAAACGAATCATACCTTTATGCTTATGCCATTCGACAAAAACTTTACGTGATTTACTACAAGCCCCTAATGCATGGCTAATTTTTGCTTCTGGAACAAAGAGTATCTTCCAGCCTTTTTGCCGAAAACGCATACACCAGTCCAAATCTTCACAGTGTAAAAAATAACCCTCGTCCCACAAACCGACATCGTCAATGGCCTCACGTTTAATCAGCATACAAGCACCAGAAATAGCATCCACCTCTATAGGATGACTAGGTAAAGTTTGTTTATGTAAATGAAAATCAAAAAATAAATTTGGCCAATACTTAGCTAAATGGTGTAAACCAAACGCCCGTACGAAAGAGCGCCAAGGTGTTGGAATGGCGCGTCGCCCGCCAGCTTGTTCCGATCCATCAAAATTGCTTAATAATCCGCCGACCATGCCTGCTTGTTTGTTTGACTGTAACTGTGTAAGGAGCTTTTTTAATGTATTCGGTTCAAATGAACAGTCAGGATTAGAAAAAGTAGATTATCAGAATGAGAGGCTTCTATTCCTTGGTTACAAGCAGCCGAAAAACCACGGTTTTGCAAGTTGCAAATTGCTTGAACCCCCTTCATGCCACGTAAAACATCCATACTTCCATCTGCAGATGCATTATCAACCACGATAATTTCGATGCGCAAAGGGCACGCTTGCAACGATTTAATACAACGCAGTAATAATTCTCCTGCATTATAGTTAACAACGATTGCTGAGATCACTTCACTCATATTTATTTGCTACCAAACTGTGCTGTAATTATCTGCTTATTTACTTGTTTCCAAATTTCACTAGCGGAAATAATTCGCGCCTTTTGTATTTTCTGACGCTTACGCCACATCTTTGGCAAACCCAGTATTGCATCACGCTTGGCGCCACAAATAACAGCGCCCCGCCCACGCAATGTAAACCAGATAATACTCACCAGATTCATTATTACATGCAGAGGTAACAATAACCAAAACAAACAGTTTGGCATGTTTTTCACGAAGGTCCAAACTAAATTTCTATGCCCATGATACGTGGAAAAGTCACTGTGCTGACCACCGGTAGTACCTGACCCTACATGGTGTACAATAGAACTAGGAACATAAAGACAACGGTATCCTGCTAGCCTTAGACGAAAACCAAGATCTACATCTTCTACATAGCAAAAATAGTCTTCATCTAATCCGTCCATTTTCTGCCAGGCACTACGCCGATAAAGTGCAGCGGCAGCGCAGGGCGAGAAGATTTCACTCTCACTCTCTACTGAATTCGACACGGGTGACCCATGCCCCATACGCCATACTAAACCGCTTATATGGTAGACATCACCAGCCCCATCAAGCAATGATGGCTCCCCCGCATTGACCAACTTACTACCAAATACATCGAATTCTGGATTAGACTTTACTGACTCTAACAAAGACTCTAGCCAACGTGGCTCAGCGAATGCATCAGGATTAAGGAGTGCAATCCATTCCGATTCTTCAGATAGTTCAGCAACAGCTAAGTTGTTTCCACGTGCAAATCCCGTATTTTGGTCAAGAGTGATCAACCGCACCGAAGGAAACTGGCGAATAATTTCAATAGAGTTATCCGTGCTCGCATTATCTAAAAGAATAATCTCGTGCGGGCTAACTGTTTGAGCAAGCAAAGCAGTAATACACCGCATAAGAAATTGCTCACCATTCCAGTTAACAATGATGACGGAAACTTTATTAGTCATAGGTGTTTTTCATTTAAATAAGTGATTCCTAAATTCAGCTTCTTCAAAGAGAAATGTACCCCAATTTTCGGACAGCTAGCTAAGGAGTTATCTTCCTCGAATTAAGCCGCCAATTGACTGCTTAAATTATCATACATCAAGCTCGGTGTTGTACCCAAGGTTTGATGTTTTCGTTCCTCGTTGTAAAATTAATCCAGGCTTTAATTCCAGCTTTAGCTTCGGTAACTGAATCATAGGCATTTAAATAAACTTCTTCATATTTGATACTACGCCAGAGACGTTCTACAAAGACGTTATCACGCCATGCCGCTTTGCCGTCCATACTGATTCTGATGTCATTTTCTTTCAGTACTTGAGTGAAAATATCACTGGTAAATTGTGACCCTTGGTCGCTATTGAAAATAGCGGGTTTCCCATAACGATGTATCGCTTCTTCAAGAGCATCAACGCAAAACTGGCTGTCCATACTGTTAGATAATCGCCAAGACAGTACCTTACGGCTGTACCAGTCCATTATCACCATCAGATAGACAAAGCCTGAGTTCATCAGCACATAGGTTATATCGGTGGCCCAAACGTGATTGGGTCGGTTAATTGTTAATCCGCGTAGCAGATAAGGGTAAACCTTATTCTTGGGGTGCTTCTTGCTGGTATTCAGTTTAGGATAAATGGCTTGAATGCCCATTTGTTTCATCAGCCGATAAACACGTTTGTGATTAGTGGCTTCACCACTATCACGCAAGCTATCGGTGATACGTCTCACACCAAGGTAAGGTCTACTCAGATGTATTTGGTCAATCAATCGCATCAATTTTAAATCGCCATCTGATGGTAGCGCTACGCGATGATATACACTTGAACGATTCACCTTGAGCAATCGACATTGCTTAACAATTGAAAGCTTATTCTTTTTTGAAACCATTTGCTTGCGCTCAGCCACATTTAGCGACCGAGCGCTTTGGATAAAAAATCATTTTCCATGGTGATTTCACCAATCTTAGCCTGCAAAGATTTTATTTCTGATTCTCTGTCTGGGGCTAACCCCTTAGTAGATGCAAAAACTTCTGCTGATTGTTCCAGCAATTGTTTTTTCCACTTAACAACTAGGTTGGCATTGATAGCAAAACGACTAGCAATCTCGCTTAATGTTTGATCACCTTTGATGGCTGCCAGTGCGACTTTAGCCTTAAAGTCAGGCGAATGATTTCGACGTTTTTGACTCATTTTCTGTTCCTCGTTTTTTAATAATTATAAAACAGAAAATAACTCCTTAGTGTTCAGATTTGTTGTCCGATGGATGGGGTACAGTTCATTCCAGTTTTAATGCTGCACCAACTCTAGTTCTATTCAATTTTTTGTGCCACTCCCAAGCCGTTGATATAATATCATCTAACCTGAAATATTTAGGTTCCCACCCGAGTATCGAATTGATCTTTTCACTGGAGCCGATTAATGCTTCTGGATCTCCAAGTCTTCGCCCAACATTCTCAACATTAAACTTTAGTCCCGTAACACGTTTAACACACTCAATCACTTCATTAACTGAAAACCCCACACCATTCCCTAAATTAAACACTTCACTCTTACCATTTTGGAATAAATATTTAAGCGCTAGGATGTGCGCATTTGATAAATCGACAACATGGATATAATCCCTAACAGCAGAGCCATCCTTAGTATCGTAATCTGTTCCAAATACCTTAATTGAGTCTCTTTTACCAAGTGCAGCATCCAAGATCAAAGGAATAAGATGTGTTTCTGGGTCATGAAATTCACCTATTTCACCATCGATATCACAGCCTGATGCATTAAAGTATCTTAATGATACAAACCTAAAATCATAAGCAGTTGAATAATCTTTCAAAATATTCTCTACCATAAGCTTACTCATACCATATGGGTTAATAGGATTTTGTGGATGATCCTCATCTATGGGTAAATATTCAGGATTACCATAAGTAGCACAAGATGATGAAAAAATAAATTTCCTAACATCATAATCTTTCATCACATTCAGTAAATTTAATGTTGCTACCACATTGTTCTGATAGTATTTTTTAGGATTTGTAACTGACTCACCAACATATGCAAATGCTGCAAAATGCATTACAGCATCAATCTTATACCGTTCAAACACTAATCTAATTTGGTCAATATTATTTAAATCACCTAAAACAAACTCTCCCCATTTCACAAAATCTTTGTGTCCATAAATTAAGCTATCAAAAACAATGGGGTTATAGCCCTGCATAAAGAGTTCTTTACATGTATGACTTCCAATGTAACCAGCACCACCAACAACTAAAATATTCTTCATATTCAAACCCAATCATTAGCTTTCATGTCACCAATATAATCTTTGATATTTTTTATTGGTTTCCAGCCAAGAGCTTGAGTTTTTTCACTCACTACCGGTGCTGTCATACGATTACCTTTTCGCTCAGGTAGCATTTCTATTTCACCACCGAACATGTCTGCAATATCTAAAATACTATAAGCCTCGGGACTACCGATACCAAACTCATCTCCAACTCCATTTTCGCCAACTAATACAAGCCCGTTAACAATGTCATCTATATGAGTGAAGTTTCTTTCTTGGTTTCCGGGACTTACAATTGTAATAGGCTCTCCATTTCTTAGCTTCTCTTTAAAAAGAGCTATAACGGTTGCGTACCTACCTGTTTGAATCTCTCTAGGTCCATATACATTATAAAAATATGTAATAGCATAGGGCACACCAAACCAAGAGCCATAATTCATAACAAGTTCAGTATTTGAAGATTTTGTCCATGCATATGGACTGGCACTTTTTCCACTACCACCATCACCAAATTTTGTACTGCTACCTGCATAAAGTATTTTACAGCCAGCTTTTCGAACGAATTCTAAAACTGCAAAGATCCCATCTTTGTTATACTTCCATACTTTTTCGATATCATCAAAACTTTGCTCTACCCTTGAGTATTCACCCAAGTGATAAACCATATCAGGACAAAAAGTAACTAACGAGGATATTTCAAAAGTATCTCCTTCTATGTACGTTACGTTAGGAACATGGTTACTTTTACTACCTGTGAAGTAATTATCTAAGCTATAAACCTCATAGTTCTTATTTTTTGCAAGCCTTTCACAAAGGTGACTTCCAATAAAACCAGCTCCGCCAGTGACCAGTATTTTCTTTTTCATTTAAACTCCAATTAGAATGCTTTAAGCCAAATTCAGTCTAGTTATCACCCACATAAGCCCACCTTTCTGGCATTATTTTAATCACTGTCATGTCACTAAGCGTAATCCCTCAGTTATTAATCTAAGTATTTGAGGTTATTTTAGTTACCCAGAATACCCCAATATTTTTTTAATCATCATGACCAAAAACATCTCTCGTATAAACTTTATCTCTGACATCCAAAATCTCATCTGAGATCCTATTAGCAACTATTACATCTGAAATAGACTTAAATTCATCCAAACTCACAACAACTCTTAATCCCTCAAAAGTTTTATCATTTTCCATAATAGGTTCATATATAACAACAGTCACATTATTAGCCTTAAGTTTTTCGATAATGCCTTGAACAGCAGAGCTTCTGAAATTATCACTTCCACTTTTCATGATAAGCCTATATATACCAACTATTTTTGGGCTATTCCTTAAAATTTGATTAGTAACAAACTCTTTTCTCGTTTCATTTGATTGGACAATGCCACTTATCAAATTGTGAGGGATATCTTTAAAGTTTGCCATTAATTGTTTTGTGTCTTTTGGAAAACAGTATCCACCATAACCAAAAGATGGGTTGTTATAATGAGTCCCAACCCTTGGGTCAAGTCCAACGCCATGTATAATATCTTTTGTATTGAGGTCATAACTTTCACAGTAAGAGTCTAACTCATTAAAATATGCCACCCTCATGGCAAGATAACTATTTGAAAAAAGCTTAATCGCTTCAGCCTCAGTACTATCTGTAAATAATACTGAGATCCCTTCTTTTATAGCCCCCCGCTCAAGTAACCCTGCAAAAACCATTGCACGGTCTGACTTTTCACCGACAACTATACGACTTGGGTGAAGATTGTCATAAAGAGCTCGACCCTCCCTTAAAAATTCAGGAGAGAAAATTATATTATCCGTTTTAAATTTTTCCCTTACGCTTTTTGTATAGCCAACCGGGACTGTTGATTTAATAACCATTGTTGCATTTGGATTAATAGATAAAACATCTCTAATAACATGTTCGATTGAACTTGTATTAAAGTAGTTTGTATTTTCATCGTAGTCTGTGGGGGTTGAAATTATGATAAAATCTGCATTATCATAAGCATCTTTTTTATCTAATGTAGCACGAAAATTTAATGCATCTCTTTGAAGAAATGTAGATATTTCATTATCATCAATTGGTGACACTTTGTTATTAAGCATATCAACCTTGTCGGAGATAATATCAAGTGCAACAATTTCGTTATGTTGCGCTAGTAACATAGCATTGGATAATCCCACATAACCTGTTCCAGCAACTGCAATTTTATAACTCATTAATTAATATTCCTATTCATATATATAATTTATCACTTCATCTCGAAGAGAGTCATCCTCAAGATAAATCTCTTCTGGGTTTAAAAGTCCAGTTTTTTTCATATTAGATATCTGAAAATATAAAAGCCAAAATACTTTATCATTACCTTGGAAATTTAAAGATTCGAGAAGACGGATAGTAGATACAATCAACTCGTTCGATGAATAACTCGGTATTAACTTTTCACTAAACTTATCTATATTTGCAGCTATTATCCAGCATACTTCAAACAACATCCATTTTCTATTTGATGAAATTGTATTGGCACCATGTACCCTATAATTTAATAGCGAGTGCTCTAAATTATAACAGTTGAACTTTGAGCAAACTCTAAGTAAAAAATCCCAATCATGAGTAAATCTAAGGTTCCTCATACCACCAACCTGCTCATAAACCGTTCTTTTGAAGATCATATTACTAGTAGTGGATACAAAATTTGCCATTAATGCATTTAGCGAATAATCGTTAGAGTCTAAAAAGGTTAAATTTGTATTTTTTATTTCCCACGGATGCATATTTCTCCATGCTTCTTTTACACCTTTCAACTGACTTTTCTCATCTACAATATTGATCCAAGTTGATATAAAATCTATGTTGGCATCTTGTTCAAAAGTATTTATACACATTTCAAATCTCAGCGGGTGAAATTCGTCATCGGAATTTAATATAGTGAGATATTCACCTGTCGCTAGGGTTAGCCCCTTATTTATAGCGTTGTGAGCGCCTGAATTCTCTTGTTTTATGTGGGTAATTCTTTTGTCCACATATGAAGCGATAATTTCATTTGAATTATCTTTTGAACCATCATCTATGATAATGAGTTCCCAATCTGGACAGCTTTGATTTACTACGCTATCAATACATCTCTGGATATATTTCTCATGATTGTAGCTGGGAATGATTACGCTAATCATTTTCTGCCTTCTATTGCACGTTTAAAAGAAATATCATAGACGCTTGATACAGTATTTTCAGAAAACCTACTCCGAACTAAAGCAGAAGCCTTTGAAGCATTTTCTTTATAACTATCTAGTTCACGATAAAACAAGTCAAAACTATTTGCTAAAGTTTTAGCGTCACTGTTAACCTCTACTATTAACCCGCTTCTATACTCTTCTATAACTATATCAATATCACCTACACATGTAGCAAGTATTGGTAACTCCATACACATAGCCTCAAGCATGGCAATAGGCAATCCTTCAAATTTAGATGTTATAATGAGCCCTTTCATCAATGAATAAATCTCAGCTACATTATCTATATGCTTAATTCTAGAAACTATGTTTTCTAGATTTTTATTAGCGATATAGTCATCAACTTTATCAGATAAATGCCCAGTACCCACCATATAAAAATGAACATCTGTATGATTTTTGGCAATTTCACTAACCATTTCAAGAAATAAAAACGGCCTTTTTTGCTCACTCATCCTACCCACAAATATAAAGTTATCTTTTGACAAATCTATATTAAATTTATCTACTATTTTTAGTGATTTAGGGTAAAGATCCTTGTTAAATTGTTCAGCTTTTACAACATGATGTATCAGATCAACTTTACTAGTAGGCAGATTTGCTTGTGCTGTAAAAACCTCTCTAATTTTTGAATTGATGGCAATAAACCTGTCAAAGCTAAGTAGTGCCTCATTTTTTTCTTTGTACAGACGAACCCAGCCTTCATTAGCATCATATACCTGCTGATCTACAATCGCAGAATTATTAAAGGTATTTCTAATGTTGGCTAAATTACTTTCGAACCATGGCGACCCATTGCAGATCCAAACTAAATCTGGACTGTACAGATTTTCTAATATTTTCAAATAATTTAAAATACCGTCATGAGAAGAGAGTTCAGTTAAATCATAAACCCCTATACATGAATCAATGAATTGATGATGTAAACTACCCAATGATTCACTTAGCCTTTCAAAATTTACAACGACAAAATCATATTCAGTTTTTAATTGATTAATTATTTCAATCGTATTCCTCTCTGCACCACCAACTGCTAAAAAGATAGGGAAAACAAATATTATTTTTCTACCCGACTTTTTATGCAATGTAGTATTAAAGTGTGAAACTTGGCTCTCTATTTTTATTTTTTTACTTTCATTCCAATATCCATAATTGTTAATTTTCAATTTATTAACAATCTTATATACTTCCTTTTTCTCATTATATTTTTCAGATATAAGTCGAATAACCTTGCCTGAAAATTTATTGGAAGAAATATCAGTTAGAGCTATGCCATTATTCTTATAAATCACATTATTAGATAAATCCCCAAACAAGCCAATGCTTGGTAGATCATTCAGTCCAAATGATAATAAAACAAAATCAGTATTAGGATTATTTTGTAAAAATAAAATAATCTGTCTTACATTAGATGGGTGTAAATTAAAATCCCCTTCTGGCTTATAAATATAGTCGGCACTATCATAATCTTTTGAGTCAGACTTTAATCTAATTAAAATATCTTTTTCGAAGCTCTTATAACAATCTTTTACTTTTTGTATGTGCTGTAATTCATTTACTTCAATAATTAGTTTTGCTTTGGTCTGTGAGGATACGGAATTTAATATATCATCAATAATATCTAACGATAGATGTGCCTTTATTTCCTGAATGTTTTTCAGAATGAGCGGTAAAAAGTGCTTTGTAAATACTTTTTCAACTACATTTTTTTCTAAAGTATACGAATTTTCAACCACGCCTTTTTCATAATAAAACCTAAATAAAACTTTATACATATTAGAGATTGATTTTTCTAAATTGAATTTACTAATACATCTATCATCTTCTACCAATTGACACAGCTCAATGACTTTATCAAGTGTTGGTTCAAATTCAAAATTTTGGACATCCTTAATTGTTAAATTCCATTGCGATAATATTTGCTCTACCTGCACTACCCATTCAACTTCGGAATGAAGCCTTTTAAACACTAAAGCCATCTCGCCTGCTGTTTGCTGTCGCTTACAGAAATCACTTACACTTTTATATGGGTGGTAATGTTGTACTACTGCATCTGGGTAGTAAAATACTTCCATACCTTTCTTGGACAACCTATATCCAAGCTCAATATCTTCAAAGTTAACTTTATAAAATGACTCATCAAAAATTATTTTTTCTGATAACAAAAACTCTCTATCAATACTAATGTTGCAAGTGTAAAAATGTCTGAAATCAGTATAATTATTATGCGAAAAATGTCCGAAACTGAATTGTTCATTCCCCAGCTCTGTTATATGCTTCATCAGAGTATTTGTCTCTAAATCTTTATGCCAAATAACTTCACCTAACACCGCTTTACATACCGGTAACTCCTGCAGTTTTTCATAATGTTGGTTTATAATTTCAGGGCTTGGAAATATATCATCGCCAATAATGAATAGTTTTTCACCTTGAGCCACCCTAATAGCACTATTTCTCGCCTTTGCCGCACCACCGTGATCATTTCTTATAATTGTAATGGGTAAGTTTTTTTCATTTTCTAAAATGCCGATGGAGCCATCTTCTGAGCCATCATCAGAAAATACTATTTCATACCTATACTTGGTTACTTTATCGACTTCTCTCCAACATTCAAGAATCTTAGGCAGAAGTGCTGAACGATTATAGGTTGGGATAATTACACTGACTTTGATTTCGTAATCTTTCCCACTTTTTTTAAATGTACACTCAGTTGTTTCATTGTTCTTTTTAACAGAGACAAAATCAACTTTCTGCTTTGCCTTCCTTAATGCACTTTTCACCCCATTGTTCTTTACTTCATTTAAAAATTTACCAATTAAAAATGGAGCAGTAGAAACGAGCCTATAGCTTAACTTAGCTCTCTTTAAATTTCTTTTAACTGCGCGCATGGGTCTCATAAATTTCCAACTTGTAGATTTTAAAACCTCACTAATCTGTTTGTCACGCTCAGCGACGGCTTGATGTAGATGCGCTATATCATTTACTTGCTCTTCTAGTTTTTGAATAAGAGCATCTCTCTTCTCATCACGCTCAGCAACGGCTTGATGCAGACCAGTAATGTCATTTTCTTTCTCTTCTAGTTTTTGAATAAGAGCATCTCCCTTCTCATCACGCTCAGCAACGGCTTGATGCAGACCAGT
>Ga0105351_1001255_pt1 | contig 11697 bp, 11 predicted proteins | sample EN4Hudsemesocosm_FD_83662 | JGI IMG/M metagenome (GOLD analysis project Ga0105351, IMG submission 83662) | Methane-oxidizing microbial communities from mesocosms in the Hudson Canyon - EN4B Hudson Canyon | ecosystem: Environmental > Aquatic > Marine > Cold seeps | place: Hudson Canyon... | reverse complement strand
ATATTAGGATCTAAGTCTTCTAAGTTTTCTACGTGGGTATGAGGTATTACCATGAAGTGTCCTGGAGCATAAGGATATTTATTCATTACCACAAAACAGTATTCATCTTTAAAAAGAATCCCTAAGGCTTCATCATCATTGCTGACAGAACTGGCATGACAAAAAACACAGCCCTTTATATCTTTAATATTTGAAACATATTGTTCGCGCCAAGGTGCATATAAACTTTGCATCATTTCTCCTAGATAAAGTTTGGAGCGTCATTAGCAAATAAAATCAAATCGCCCACTTTTGTTGTTCGAGCTAAACACTCTTCCATTGCTTTTTTATCTTTTAAGGTCACTATTTTAGTTGAATCTATATGTTCACTTAATACTTTTATATTAAGGCTTCCTGTTAATATAACCACATCAAACGCTTCATCGATAGCATTAGCTAACGTTGTATTTGCTTCAAGAGTTGATTCAACAAGTCCTGGGGTGATGATCACTTTTCTGCCCTCATACTCTTTACAAATTTTAACGGCTTCTAACATCCCTTCAAGATTTCCATTAAAGGAGTCATCAACAATTACTTTTCCACCGGCTTTAATCAATTGCAACCTGTGTTCAACAGGTTCTATTTCATGAAGAGCAACTTTAATCTCTTCAATACTCATACCAAGCTCAAGTGCAGTTAAAATAACTGCGGTTAAATTAATGGCATTAAAACTTCCTAGAATTGGTGCGTTAAAATGTTGGGTAACCCCATTTAATTCTATATCAAACCATATGCCATCAAGATTACTCATGGTTATATTTAGGTTATTAGGAAAACGTTCTATTTTAGGATAATCCAAAATAGGCACACTTTCATGTACAAATCCCTTTAGAAGTCTTGGAGATTTGAGTATTTCCATTTTTGTATAGATAATATTGTCAATGGTTTTAAAGTATTCAATATGCTGTTCACCTACTGAACCAATAATAGTGTATTGAGGTTCTAAAAAAGTAGTTATTTCTTCGATATCTCCCGTTTGTCTTGCACCTGCTTCAGCGATGTAAACTTCCGTATCATCGGGTAAATCTTTATTTACATCTAAAACAATCCCTGCAATGGTATTAACCGATCTGGGTGTTTTATATGATTTATATTTATTACGTATGACTTGATGCAGGTAATTTTTAATGGATGTTTTTCCATATGAAGCAGTAATAGCAACAATTTTTAAATCAGGTATTGATTTTAATCTTTTTTTTGCTCTTTGTTTAAATGTCACAAAAAACATTTTTTCTAAAAGATCTGAAATAATATAAGCGATAAGCAAAGGAACAAATATAATCGCACTGGTACTATCTTCGCTAAAAAATATCAATAAGTTTATACACAATGTAGTAAAAAGAAGAATGACTAAAAATCTTTTAACGCGACTTGTTAATACTAAAGGACGATCCAGTTTTCTATTCCAAATAACAAAACTGCTCATATACAATATATAAAAATAGACACCAAACAGTAATGAGTCCAATAAGTAAAAAAGAACAAAAGGGGTCACAAAATAAACAATATGCCACTGTATTTTATGGTGTTTAAAGACAACTCTGTCAAGTTTATAGTTATACCATTGTAAATTTGTTATTAAGTACCAGCCAAGAGCAAGTACCACTGTTATGTTTGTAAATATATTAAAGTAATCCATTTTTTATCTTTGTTGTAATATCGTTTGCATGTTTCATAAAAAAATAATGATCGCTATTATAGGAATAAAATTTAGAATCCTTAATTAAAGCAGCAATTTTTTTCCCTGATTCTAAAGAAGTTGCATTGTCTTGTTCTCCCCAAAAAATCAAAGCATTGTTTTTATACGTTTTAAAATATTCACTGAAATCTTCATCAACTACATTTTTAAAGGTTTCATACATATTTTGTGACATTTTATTGACGTCTTTACTTCTAAGCATCTTAGTCAAACTTCCAATACCAATTGACTTAAATACTTTGACCAATGCAATTTTAAATTTTACTTTTGATGCTTTTTCTTCGATGATTCCAGCACTGCTTAAAAGTATAAGATTTTTTGGCTGCATTAATGTTGCCACTTTTCCACCAAAAGAGTGTCCCGCAATTGCTTTTACACTGTTTTCATTTTTAAGAAATTCATTGATAATATTTGCATAATCTGTCGTAGTTAAAACATATTCGTTAGAAGATTTTCCAAAACCAGGCATATCAATATAGATGTGTCTAAAGTCTTGCAAGAAAGAAGAGAAAGAAGACTTCATCACTTCCTTATTACTTCCCCACCCATGAAGAAAAACAATGGTTTTCTCTTTTGAGTTATTGATTATTTCATAATTTATGGCAAAAGATTTATTATCATAAGTAATTTGTTTGACTGCCATATATTTTTTATTTCCCTTTACTGGCTTGTATTTTATTTACATATTCATAGGTTATATTGATCTTGTTTTTCACTGGAAGACAGGCAGTAAGTGATGTTAATACTTTATTAAAATCTTCAAACAGATAGTTTGACATTGATCCAGGAATGGGGTTTATTTCATTTAAATATACAACATCATCGACAACAAAAAAATCACATCTGATTAATGCACCTTCAAATGTTGTATTATAAATTTTAGCGAAACTTTGTTTTATTTTATTTTGAAGCTCTTCGTCTATATCTGCCACCATAGCTTTACTTGTACGGCTAAAATCTAAGTATTTTTTATCAAAATCTAAAAAGTCGGCTTTTGCAGGCTCTTCAATGATTGAAAAAACAAATTCATTGTTTATTTTACAACCAGCAAGATTGTATTCTTTGATTCCTTGAATAAAAGGTTCAACGATAATATCAGTATCAAATTCAAAAGCAACATCAAGTGCATATTGTAATTCACCTTGATTTTTAACAATAGATACTCCAATAGAGCTTCCTAATCTTGTTGGTTTTATAATAACAGGAAAATTATCAATTTGAACATTGTCATTTTTATTAAAATATTTATAATCAATTACTTCAACATCGCAACTGTTCGCATACCCTTTTGTTAAAAATTTATTCGAACTCACACTACAAGCTTCGACCCTTGGACCTATAAATTTAATATTGTTAAATTCAAACAGTGAAGCTAAAACACCATCTTCTCCATCACCACCGTGTGTTAAATTTAATACCACATCAAAATCAACGTTTTTTTCACCAAACATTGCTTTTTTAGAAAAAGTCCCTTTTTTTAGTGTTAGAATATCATTTTTTTTGTATGTACCTGTACTAAAAAGCTTTGAGGTAATCACATCAGTTGGGATATGATAAAAATCTCTGTTTTCATCTAAAAATATATAAATTAATTCTTCTTTTAAAACATCTTTCATCGCAATTGCACTTACAATTGAAATTTCATGTTCAAAACTTATTCCACCAAAAACAATAGCTATTTTCATAATATATTTAACCTTTTACTTTTGTAACTTTTTTAATGCTTCACGTACAAGCATACTTGTATCAGTGTTGGAGCATGTTTTTAAAACTTTTGCTATCACATCTTTTTTAAATCCAAGTGACTCTAAAGCCAAGCTGGCATCTAAATGCGCCGAAGCTGCACCTGAGTCATCTTCATCAAGACCATCAAAAATAAAACCACTGAGCTCAACCAAAATTCTACTTGCTTGCTTAGGACCAATACCCGGTACTCTTTTAAGCATTGAGACATCATTTGAAGTAACAATTTGAGAAAAAGTTGAAGCAGTAAAGGTTGAACAGATTGCTAAAGCAACTTTAGGTCCAACACCATTTATTTTTATGACTGTATCAAAGAGTTTTTTTTCATTTACATCCAAGAAACCATACAGTGATTGAGAATCTTCTCTTATGATGTGAGTAATAAATAATTTTATTTTTTCTTCTGTAATTTTGGAACTACAATTAATAGATATAAACACTTCATATACCAGTCCATTTGCGTTTATATGCACAAAAGTTGGTTCTTTTTTTTCTATTTTTCCTTCAATACCTACAATCATTGTTACCTTATCATAATATATATAAATAATTTTTTCTATTTAATATTAATTAAATAATTTTGATTATATAATAAACCAACTTAAAAATTTAAGGCTGTACACATGTTTAATTTTGTTAAAAAGAAGATAAGTAATAAAATAATGTTCTCTTTGTTTATTTTAATGTCTATTAATGGTTTGGCTGTTGCGTACTTTACATCTCAAAATGTAAAAAATGACGTTGTGGCAACAACTAAAGATAATTTACACATGCTAAACACCGCAATGTTTCAAAGTTTACGTAATGCTATGAATACAGGAGATCCTGTACAAATCCAACAAGCCGAGCAAGATGCAAGAGGTATTAAAGGTGTAAAAAGCCTTATCGTTGCAAAAAGTCAACCCCTTATTGATATGTATTCTCCTGGAGCAAAAACATCTACTGATACAAATGTTTTAAAATCATTTGCAACTAAAAAAGAACTTCTGTTAGAAACCGATGATAAAAATGGTCATAATATGAGAATGATCAAACCAATGATTGCTACAAAAGATTGTTTAATGTGTCATGCGAATCAAGCTCAAGGTGAGGTCATTGGTGTTATGGATTTAACCTTTTCACTTAATGAAGCCGATGAGCATATTTGGGAAATTACAAAATTTGTAATGATGATTTCAACTGTATTTGGTCTGCTTACAATGGTAATGATACTTATTCAAGTAAAAAGAAGTACAAAACCAATAGAGAGTTTAAAAGAAGGTTTTGAAAATCTTATTACTTCTAATGATGCCAATATCAAATTACACATTAAATCAGAAGATGAAATTGGAGATGTTGCAAAACTGTTCAATCAATATATGGACAAAGTGCAAGAAGGTTTAAAACATGATGAAAAAGTTATTGAAGAAGCCAATGATATTTTAGAAAAAACAGGAAATGGTTTCTTTGTATATGAAGTAAAAGCAACTGCAGCTAATCCTTATGTTGAAGATTTAAAAAATAAATTGAACAACATGATCAAAAATACAAAAGATACACTTGACAAAATCAACTTAAACCTAAGACATTTTTCTGAATCAAAATATGATTATAAAATGGATGCAGCAGATATCTATGGTGACTTAGGTTCTGTTGCAGCTGGTATCAGACTTGTTGGGAAAAATACATCAGAAATTTTAGCAATGATTATGAATACAGGTGATGCGTTAAATCAAAATACAAATACATTATCAACAGCAGCCGCTTCATTATCAACTTCTTCAAACCAACAAGCAGCATCTCTAGAAGAAACAGCAGCTGCTCTTGAAGAAATAACAGCAAACATACAAGGAAACACTGAAGCCTCATCCCAAATGGCAAAACTGGCACAAAATGTAACCAGCTCTGCAACCAGCGGTCAAAACTTAGCTAATAGCACAGCTACTGCCATGGATGAAATCAATGTTCAAGTAACATCAATTAATGATGCGATTGAAGTCATTGACCAAATTGCTTTCCAAACAAATATTTTATCTCTTAATGCAGCAGTTGAAGCAGCAACTGCAGGTGAAGCAGGAAAAGGTTTTGCAGTCGTTGCACAAGAGGTTAGAAATCTGGCATCAAGATCAGCTGAAGCCGCTAAAGAAATCAAAGGTATCGTTGAAGCAGCCAGTTCTAAAGCCAAAGATGGAAAAGTTATTTCAGGTAATATGATAAAAGGTTATGAAGAACTTAATTCAAATATCGAAAATACTATTGAAAAAATTGAACAAGTAGCCACTGCAAGTAAAGAGCAAGAACGAGGAATTGTTCAAATCAACGATGCAGTTAATGCACTTGATCATGCTACTCAAAAAAATGCACAAGTTGCAGATGACATTTCAAATATGGCAGAACAAATCACATCAATGTCTAATTCACTGGTAACAGCAGCTTCACGAGCAAGTTTCTTAGAAGAATCAAGAGATGAAGTGTGTAATGTTGATTTAGTTTATGATACTGCTAAACTTAAAGTAGATGTACTCAAACTAAAAGATGCCGTGTATTCTAAACTGGGAACCTATGATGCTTGGAAAGTAGATGAAGATAAAAGCATGACAGCTTGGATTCAAAACTATTTAATCAACCATCCAAATACAGATAAAAGAACAATAGATTCCCTTAAAAATTCAAGTTCATTATTTAATACAAATCTTCAATCTCTCGTTAATGCTAATGCTAATAAAGAGTCTAACAGTGTATTAAACAGTAAAGCAAAAGATGTAGAAGCAGAGTCTTTAAAAATATTTGCTATTTTAAATCAACTTAAAAAAGATGCATGTAAAGAATTTAGAATTGAAAGAAGACAAGAAGAGAGATAGAAATATCTCTTTTCTTTATTAAGAATTTATTTAACCGTTACTTCTTACCCATTTGTGCAATTAAAGCTTCGAGCTCATCATCACCTACTAAATCTGAAGTATCTTCATCACCTGATATATGTTTAGCAGAAGGTGCGAAATCTTGAGAAGATACTGTACCAAGGGTATGACTCATCAATTGTGAAATCGATCTCATAGTATTTATAACTCGTTCAATTTTTTGTCTGTGGATATCTTGATACTGCATAATTGACATGATTTCAAAGATAATATTTTTTGAATCATTGATTATCTGTGCAGGGTCTTGGGGTGATTTTTCCAACTCTTCAAGTTTTATCAATACCAAGTCAAGTTTATCAAAAATTTCTGTTGCTTTGACTTCTGAATCCTGTGTAACTTCACCCAATTGAGATACTAAATGATTGTCATCATAATGCTTATGCGGATGTCCATCTTTTTTATCTTCAATTTTTTCATTCTTTTTGACATCTTCTTCTAGTGAGTCTAAATCAACATCACCAGCCATTAAAGCATCTAGTTCATCTTGAGTCATAATAAAAACCTTTAATATAATATTAAAAATTAGTTTATCTGATTAAAACTTAAAAAATAAATTATTAATTGATTTTTTTATTTAAAAATGGTTACAAAGTAATGTTTGTTTTAGTTATTTTAAAAGAAGCCATGCACTTAGGCTTCTTTTTTTAGTGAATTAATTCTGAGATTAATTCTGTTGCATAACATCCTTTTGGAAGTGTAAATTGAAGTTCAAACCAGTTTTTATCTTCTTTGTATTCACTTTGGATATCTGAAGGAAATATCCAGGCAAATCTTCTTGCACCATCTTCAGGGATTTTTTTATGAAATGGTTCTTCATAATTATAAGCGATATCTACACTGTTTTTAACTCTTTTTCCTGCAAGTAATCCTGTTGGTACTCGGTCTCTTAAATTAAACTTTTCAGATTCTACTTCAAGATCTTCAATAGTAAAAATTTTACCAAAAGGATAATGACTCATGAGCTCACCAGGAAGAATTTTAAAGGGGTGTTCTTGCTTTTTCATTTGTTTGACTAAATCCAAAGATAAGTTTAATCTTTCATATATCTCTTTTGGTTCAAAAGCAGCTATGAGTTTACTTACTTCAATACGTTGTGATAGCCAGCCATTAAAAAGGTAACTTTGATAGGCATTTATATACATTTGACGTAAATTTTTTCTTTTTTCTTTTAATTTACCATCAATGATATCTTTACCTTTTTTATAATTATCACCATCAATTCCAAATCGTTGAAATCCAAAATAGTTTGCCATTCCATGTTGGGCAATAAGACCTAAAGCTTGTTCAAGTTTTCTTGAATCTACTAAATTCACACGTTTAAGTCGAATAAAAAACTTATTGCCTTTTAGATGTCCTATTTTTAACTTGTTATTATGATATGACGTTTCAAGTATTTTAATATTGTTGTGTTTAAATGTTTTGAGCTTATCTTCACAACGTCTTGGGATGGTAATATGCTGAATGGTCATTGCATTTTTATCTTTTAATCCTGCATACCCTATTTCTCTTTGTTTACATCCCAAATAATCACTGAATATTTTTAAAGCATCCCATGTAGCTAAATCTTTTTTTCTAAATTTAACTACAATATGTTCGCCCTCACCTGAGAATTCATACAAAGGTATTTCTGTTACGACAAAGTCATCTTTACTTTGTTTAAAGTGCACATCTATGTTTGAGTGATTTAAGTAAAATTGTTTATTAATTTCTTCCATTGTTTTCCTACTTTTAAAAGTGATGATTTTGACATTTGTTTTTATAAATACCTGGAATGGTTTTTGCAAATGTGTTTAATATTACATCATGTTTTATTGCTATTTTTTCTATTTCTTTTTGGTTTTTTTTATCATAAGTGAACAGCATTTCATACTCTTCTCCACTGCAACCTATTTCATCTTGGATTTTTTCAAAGAATTCAAAGTCAATTTTATTGGCTTTTGATAATCGTTGTAATTCAAAAAACAATCCATCAGAGATATCAAGTGCAGAATTAATATAAGGTGCTATTGCATAAAAAAACTCTGCATTTAATTTTGGTTTTATAAATTTTGATTTTTTAGATATCTTTTTACCCTTGAGTAATTTGTCTAAATCTTTTTTACAGCTTCCTAACTCTCCAGTATAACAAACCAAATCATCAACATTTGTACCAGTTCGCAAAATTGGATATTTTGTTTTAGAAATAATGGTGACTGAAATATCAAGTTTATTATTTGATATAGTATCACCACCTATAATCTCTATATTAAATTTTTTGGAAATCTTTTTAAAACCACTTGATAATTGCTTTAAATCTTTTTTTGAGTATGTGGAAGGAATTGCTACGCTCAAAAGCGCATATTTTGGCACTGCGTTCATCGCAATTGCATCAGAGATATTTACAAGCATTGCTTTTTGTGCAATTTGAGTTAGGCTCATCCAGGATGTTTTGAAATGCACGTTCTCGAAAAAAGCATCCATCGAATAGACCCACTTGCCTATGACAGCACCATCATCACCAATAAATTTTGAGTTTGAAAATTGTTTTATAAAAAAGTCTTCTTTATTCATACGCGGATTTTATCATAAGTTTGTAGTATAAAGCATAAAAGGTATTTTGACAATGCGATTTTTATCGCATTGTATAGTTATTCCTTAATAAAAGAACAACAATAATCCATCAAAGAGTTTACTTTAATTTTAAATCTAGAGTTTTGAGGAACTTCAAAAGATGCAGGTGCAGTTAAACTCACCCATTCTTCAGCTTGTAATCTGTATTCTATTGCACCCGAATTTATTTCCATAAGTTCTTGATGAATTGTATTAAATTCATACTCTCCAGGAAGCATTATTCCTAATGTTTTTCTTGTACCATCTTCAAATTCAATACTTCTACTTGTAACATTTCCATCATAAAAAATATTTGCACTTTTATCAATAGATACATTATTAAAATCTGCCATTATTTTCTCCCTTTTTATTTAGTTTTATTTATAATAATAACATAATCAAACGAAGTAAGCAAGCAAATTATTATTTTTTTAATGAAATAAAATTAAATGCTCTATTATGATATAATGCCATGATTAGATTATAAATTAATATATTTATTTAGAAAAAGGAAAGATAATGACACCCACAGAAGATAAACTGATTAAACTAATAGCAGATGAAGTATTACCCGATGTTGAAGAATATATAGATGTACTTTTTGAAAAAATTGCTTCTAAAAACTATCTTGATGAAGATGAAAAAAACCTCTATGAAATGCAAGAAATGAGAGATGAATTTAGAGACATGCTTGAAGAAGTTAAAAGTGGCGAAATGGAAGAAGAAGAGTGTTTAGAAATCATGGAAGAAATCCATGATATGAAAGGTGCTGAAGAAGATTAAACCTTGCAAGGATATATAATTGATGTTAAGAATGTCAAAGATGATGACTTAATTGTTACGATTTTAGCCCAAGACAAGGTATATACCACTTACAGATTTTATGGGGCTAGGCACTCAACGATCAACATAGGTTATAAAATTGATTTTGAATTGGAATCAAATCTTAAAAGTACTATCCCAAGGCTAAAAGATGTCATTCAGTTGGGTTTTAACTGGATTCTTGATAGGGAAAAATTGTATTGCTGGCAACGATATATAAAACTATTTAACTCTCACTTTAAAGATGTTGAAGATATTGATTCGTTTTATTTTGACTTGTTAAATGATTTAGCCCACATCATGATTAAACAAAATCCCAAAAGAGCTATCGTTGAGAGTTATGTTCGTCTCATAGAATTTGAAGGACGGCTTCATGCAGATTATACGTGTTTATTATGTGAAGAAAATATCGTAAATAATATTTCTTTGGTGCGAAGCTTTTTACCCACACACCCAACTTGCAGTTACAGTAAAGGTTTTGATTTTAAAAATATGGATGAGTTGTTTAAACATAAAACACTCGTTTCATTTGAAGATGATGAAGTTGAATATTTGTGGAATTTATTGCTGCAAGGTTTATAATTTTAATTATTTTCTTCTAATTACATAATTTCAGCATAACTAAGCCAAAAAAAATATATAATATTCTTAATTCATATATGGAGTTAATATGCTGGATTTAGAAACAGACAGTATTTCAGGTTATTTAGACATAGACGATGAAGATATTGTTGTTAATAATTTAATCAACAAATATAATTTATCCCAAGAAAATGAATCTTTTTTGTATGGTACCAAAGATGAATATCATATACTTATTAATTATATTATTAATCTCTATTTTGATCAAAAGAAGATTCCAGAAGATATCATTGATGTTTTAAAAAACAATCTTACTTTCAAATCTTTTTTACTCCAAGAAATTAAAATTAAAATGGATAAAATCGTTCATGACAGTAAAACAGTATTATTCAAAGAGTTGGTTTCAATTATTAATTTACTCTCATTTGGAAAAGACTATGAAATTTTTACCACTTATAATTTTTACTCCATTGATAATATTTCACAGATGTTTAGGGATTACGAAGACTATTTAGGTCAACTTGAATCAACCAATAAAGATGACTTTGAAATAACATTTAACTATTATGTTGCACTGATTGAAACACTCAATGAACTATGTATACTTAATCAAACCGATGTCCTTAGAAAAAAAACAATTCATGGTATTACAGAATCAATAACTGAAACCATTAATATGATAAAGTTCAAAATAATGTCTTTAGGTGAAGACAAAATCAACACTCTAAATAATATATTAGGGAAATTACTTTTTTATTATTCGCATATTCCTTATGTCAATATCAATAATAAAGAGTTAAAATATATCATAGATGAATATGGTTTTTTGTTGGAAAAACTTACAGATGGTTATGTTTTAAGTAAAAATACGAATTTTGGAAATACATCTGAAAAAAATAAGACATACTATTATCTCACCTATGTTAATAGTGTAAGTACCCTTCTTTTAACCCTATTTTATAAACTGGAATCAAAATTTGAATTTAAAGATGATTTTTATGATTTACAAAAATTTTCTCAAATCATTGAACACTATGAAGAAAATTGTACACATACAAAAAATGAAGATTTTGCCAACTTAAATGAGTTCAAGCAACAATTATTTAATAATTATACTTATATATACAATAACAGCAATGAGGGTGAACCCTTATTGGATTATAATGCAATCATTGAAGCATTGATACAAAAAAAAGACATGAGCAGTGAAAGTATGAGTATGATTAGAAACATCATTTTATACTCAAACACTATTAGTGCAGACACTCTCAACCAAATACTTAAAATTCTTTTAGAAATGCCTAAAATTAAAAATGATTATTT
>Ga0105351_1001251_pt1 | contig 11706 bp, 9 predicted proteins | sample EN4Hudsemesocosm_FD_83662 | JGI IMG/M metagenome (GOLD analysis project Ga0105351, IMG submission 83662) | Methane-oxidizing microbial communities from mesocosms in the Hudson Canyon - EN4B Hudson Canyon | ecosystem: Environmental > Aquatic > Marine > Cold seeps | place: Hudson Canyon | collected... | reverse complement strand
TGAGTAAAGTGTCAAGTGGTTTCTTTGGTTATACGGTGAAACAAAAAGGTGCCACCAATGAGGTCGAAACTCTGCGGAATAATATCAATGGTATGTTAAATGATACAAAACTAAAGATGGATAATATTAATAAATTATTGGATAATTATGCCGAGAGTAATTATAGTTTTGAATTAACCAATGAAGAAAAAGATGGCATGTATGGAGATATGGGGTCATTGATAAATTCAACAGAACTTCTTGGAAGTAATACCTCTGAATTAATGGCGATGATTTCAGTCGCAGGTAATGATTTAAATACAAATACAAGTACATTGACTTCCAACTCTCAGTCCTTGTCAACTTCTTCAAATGAACAAGCGGCTTCCTTAGAAGAAACAGCGGCTGCGATTGAAGAGATTACCTCTAATATTCAAAGCAGTGGAGAGAACGTGAATAAAATGTCCAAAATTGCAGATGACTTAACAACTTCTGCAACCAAAGGAAGTGATTTGGCTTCCAAAACATCCTCTTCCATGGATGAGATAAATGATAAAGTAACGGCTATTAATGATGCAATACAGATTATTGATCAAATTGCATTTCAAACAAATATTCTATCTTTAAATGCAGCCGTTGAAGCAGCCACAGCAGGTGAGGCTGGAAAAGGGTTCGCAGTTGTTGCTCAAGAGGTGCGGAATTTGGCAAGCAGAAGTGCTGAAGCTGCAAATGATATCAAAAGTTTGGTTGAAGATGCATCTTCAAAATCAAATGAAGGTAAAACAATTGCTACAGATATGATTTCTGGGTATACAGATTTAAATGAAAAAATCACAGTGACAAAAAATATTATTGATAATGTTGCCAATTCCAGTAAAGAGCTTGAAATTGGAATGGTTCAGATAAATGATACCATGAATGCATTGGATAAAGTAACACAGCAAAATGCAGCGGTATCTTCTCAAATTGACAGTATTTCTACAAAAGTATCTGGCCTGTCTGGAAGATTAAGCAGTATTACTGCAAAAGCGCAATATGATGATCAGATATTTCAAAGAGTTTGTGATGTTGATCTTGTTCAAGAGATCAGTGAAGTTAAAAATGCACATATTAATTTTAAGGATACCAACTTTTCTAAGTTGGATACTCTTGAAAATTGGAAAATTGAAGCTTCATTTGAATGTAAAGTAACCCAATGGATAAAAGAGTGTGAGCAGCAAAACAGAGAGTTTACGTCAAGCTCGGTTTGGAGTGCAGTAAAAGCAGAAAACACAAAAGCACTAGAGGCAATCCAATCGTATGTAACTGCTAATTCTTCAGATGTACACAATGGGGAATTACGTGAAATAGCATCCCAAATAGAGAATGCAACAAATTCTTTATTCAAACAGTTAAATAATCTTATGGCATATAAATGTTAGTTGGAGTTCGTAAGTAGTAGACGATAAAAAATAAAGAGGAATCTCTCAAAGCTGTTTTGTAGGATTTCTCTTTTTTTATGCCTTAAGATTAATTGTTAAGGTTGATTATAAAACTTAAACTTAAACCCTTTGTCTTTGTTAAATTTTTCAAGATTGTAATCTCTCCAAACTTTTAAACAAATAGGATTTCGTAACTCTTTTCCTTTTTTTGCAAATGCATGTGCTCTTCCGAAGTTTGTAAATACACCCATGCCTCCTGCGTACATAGACGCCAAATTACACTGGGCTGTGATGTATCCCTGTTTTGAAGACTTTTCGTACCATTTCACAGCTTCTTTAAAGTCAATGGGACCTCCCATGCCAAGAGTGAGAAACATACCAACTCTGTTTTGAGCTGCGGCGTTTCCTTTTTCTGCTAATTCAATAAAAATATCATATGCTTTTGAATAACTGTGGTAAGGTGTTCGTGAATTTGAATATATAATACCTAAATTATATGTGGCTTTTTCATATCCTAAATCATGTGCTTTTTCCAGGTATTGTAATGCTTTTTTGTAACTCTTTCTAACTATTTTACCTTCGTAGTAAAACTTACCCAGTTGAAACAGAGCTTCTGGATCATTTTGTTTGGCGAGCTTAACACTTCTGGAAAATACTTGTCGTTGGTTTTCTTTATGTTTTATGTTTTTATTAGTATTAGTATTTGAATGATTGGCAAATCCAAGAGTTGCCAAAAGAGCCAATAAACAAAAAGTCTTTCTCATCGTATTTCTCTTTTTATCTCTGGTTTAAGAGATGTTAATATTTCATAAGTAATTGTACCATGTATTTGTGAGAGTTCTCTCACATCATCAAAAAGGCATACTTCTTCTTTTGTTGAGTCCAAGGAGAGATTATCCATAGAGACTCGTCCCAATACTTTAAACCCTTCCGGCGTGATGTAGTTTTGATTTTCATTGATTCTAAAGAAACCATCTCCATAACCAATATCATAATTTGAAATCATCATCTCTTCTTTGGCTTTGAATGTTCCTCCATAACCCACTTTTTCATTTAAAAATAATTTTCTTGAACTCAGACGATTTGCATACAATGAAAGGACGGGTTTTAAATTTGGAATTTTATAAATTTCATCCGTTTCCAGATACCCATATGATGCAATTCCAACTCTTGTCATATCTTCATCAAAATTAAAGTCTCTAAAAAGTCCCGAAGAATTGGTGCTGTGAAAGTTAGGAAGAGGTAACAAAAGTTCTTCACATAGTTTCTTAACTTCCGCTTTGACATTTTTAAAGTCCATTTTTTGACAAAAGTATTCACATGATAATTCATCCGCACTACGGTGGTGAGTAAAGACACCCGTAAGATTTAAACCTTGCTTGCAGAGCCCATCAATAGCCACTTTTAGCTCATTTGGTAAAATTCCATTTCTGTGCATTCCTGTGTCTATTTTGAGGTGAACATTCGTGTTCTTGGGCAGTCTAAAGATGTCATTGATCTCATTGATTGTGATGTGAAAAGTATGTGAATAAGTATGGGTATCTTTGTCAGCTAATATTAAGATATCGTCAAAGAATGTTTCCACTTTTAGTGCTTCAGCTGAGTTTTGTACAACGGCTTTGGTGATGCCAAATTCGCTTGCCAATGCGGCAATTTCAAGCAGTCCGTGTCCATAAGCATTATCTTTTAAAACAACGGCAACTTTTTCTTTACCGTTTGCCCGCTTAGAAATAACTGATAAATTATGAAAATAATTAGATTTGTTAATAATAATTTTTGCCACGTGTATTAATCCATAGTGTTAAAATGTTCAATTATTAGGATACTATCTTTTTCATTCAAAACCTCTTTGAGATTTTCACGGCTGGCTTTTTTGATTTCTTCAAATGTTCCAAAATATAAAAGAAGTTTTTTTACCTTGGCTTCTCCTATTCCTTTTATTTGAAGCAGTGAAATTTGTTTGTCTTGCGTTCTTTTTTGTTTTTTATGAAAGTTGATGACAAATCGGTGTGATTCATCACGTTGCCTTTGAATAAATTGTAGACGTTTATCACTGGTTTGCAGTTTGTAGGTTTGAACAATACCCTGATTATCTTTGCAGTATAAGATATCTTTGGCTGCACCTTTTGCTCTGTGTGCTTTTGCGTCAACTTTCTCTTTCGCAATGGCTACCATATCAATAAACACCCCAACACTTTCACAAATATCGTGTGCGAGTTTCAGCAGTGTTGCTCCTCCATCAATGACCCAAAGGTCAGGTGCGGGATTTTTTTCAAAACTTTCCACTCTTCGTATGAGCATTTCTCTCATTTGTGCGTATTCATCTTTGGCTTCTAAGTTGTAGTGTCTAAAATCACCTTTGGTAAACTTCTCGTCATCCCACACAACCATAGCCCCAACAGTGGCTTGACCCATCATGTGTGAGTTGTCATAACTCTCAATTCGTTTGGGTACTCTTTGCAGGTTAAACAAGCTTTGAAGGTCATTGTAGACTGTAGTGTTATTGTTAATGCCATCAAGTCTGAGTAACTCATCACAGTTGTTAAACGCCACTGTGATAAGTTCTTTTTTCTTTCCAATTTTTGGATGGTTTATGGCTATTTTTTTATTGAATTTTTCTTGAATGAAACTCTCCAACTCTTCAATGCCCGCAATATCATTTGCCACGATGATTTCATGAGGAAGAAGGGGCAGGTCGTTGTCATAATAATTGATGATGGCTCTCTCATACGCTTCATTTAAATCAATATTGGTTTCATCTTGCATGAAGTCAAGTTTAATAAAGTTGTGACCGCTTGAAGTGAGTTTCCCATCTCTTATAAATAATCGAACGATAACGGCTCGAGAGCCTTTATTTCTAACCGCAAAAATATCGAGGTTTTCATTGTTGGCCAAATCCATGCCTGTTTTGATTTGAGATTTCTCAATGGTTCTTATTCTGTCTCTGATTTTCATCGCTTCTTCAAAACGAAATTGGTCACTGTACTCTTCCATTTTGGATTTGAGTTTGGAAATGAGTTTTGTTTTATTGTAGATATATTCCAAAGCTTCATCAATAACACTTTTGTATTCATCTTGAGTCACCTTGCCTTCACAGGGTGCCAGACATTTTTTTATCTGATAAAAAAGACAGGCTTTTTGTTCTTTGAGACAATTTTTCTTTTGAACCATGGGTACGATTTCATAAATAGAATCCAACATATCCCGAGCCCCAATTGAGTAGGGACCAAAGTACTTGATACTTTTTCCTTTGATTATTTTACGTGTGAGTTCAAGACGTGGAAAAGGTTGACTGAAATCAACATACAAATAAGGATAGGTTTTATCATCACGTAACAAAATATTGTATTTGGGTTTAAGCTGTTTTATCAATGAATTTTCAAGTATCAACGCATCGTTCTCATTGGGAGTAACAATCCATTCCACACTAAAAACCTCACTGATCATCTTATAAATACGAGGTCCCAGTTTATCAGCAGGCATCAAATGCGGCGTAAATTTAAAATAAGACTTAACACGGTTTTTAAGCACCTTGGCTTTACCGATATAAAGCAAATGACCGTCTTTATCAAAGTATTGATAGATTCCAGAAGATTGAGGAAGCTCTTGAAGTTTTTCTAGTAAGTTCATTTTGCAATTGTACCAAAAAAACCTTTTTTAAACATCATCTTTCGTCATATCTCGGCGTTGAAAGTTTAAAAATACTCGTCACATACTTTCTGTATGATCCTCCCATTTTGAAACTTCCGCCTTGAGTTATTTAGAAATCTAATATTTAAAAAAGGTTTTATATGTATTGAACCTTTGGTAATTCCAGTTCTTTTCTTATATTTAGTTTGATAGTATCCATTAGCTTGTTTAAATAGATTGAAGTATTTATAGTATCTGCACTTTCTAATGCATTTTTGAATTTTAGGAATAAAGTCAACTCTGATTGATTACCATATAATTGAATACTGATAAATGATTCTTGAAGTTTTTTATTAAGTTCTTTATCCTCTTTGAACGGACTTTTATTTTTAGTTAATGATGTGTAAACAGGTAAAAACGAATGTAGTGTCTTTAATCTATAATCCAGTCTTTTTTTGACATTTCATGTCGTCTATTCAGCCAACTATTAATAAACCAGCCTGTAATAACTATGGTGGTAGAAATTATTATCGTGTAATCATTTATTTCAATCATCAATCTTCCCTTTGTGATAAAAATAAAGTATATCTAATATAAGTTAAATAAAGTTACAGCTAAAACCGTAGTCTCTTAAAATTCCAGCCTTTGTTGAAGCTAAGTTTTTTTGCATTTTAAAGCGTAACCCGATTTTAACTGTCTGAGTGTAAATAAACTTGCTGGGAGCAAGTTTTAACGAGTTTTAAAATCAAGCTTTAAGATGCAAACAACTTAGGAAGTCGCAGACCTTCAACATCTGGCTGGAAGAGTTTTTTTGCTTCATTTTTTTACGGCTAAAAAAAGAAGAGAATCAAAGAAGTACAACTTACAAAAGACAATACTAACCTTGTCTTGGAAATTACTTTTTACTCTTCACAGGCTTCTTTTACCCAAGCATAAAAAACAACAATCTCAGCTAATTTATTTATTGGGAACAAAGTTCTTGATTTGTTCAAACGTAATATCAGAGTGATACTCTTTCATTTTCTGTAAGCCTATCTTTCTAAGTGGTTTTATATTTTTATTTATTTCAGCAATAAACTTTTGGGCAAGTGGTGTATCGTTGCAACCTACTACTATCAAAACTCTATGATTATTCAGCTCTTCTATTGTAATAAACTTCATATCATAATTGAGTTTTTGTAAGTATTTCACCGTTGATTCATATTGAAAGGTATAATCTGCACGTTGTTTTAAAACCATATCGTATAAACTCAGCATATTTGTCGAAATTAAAATTTTGATTTGACTTGATTTGTAAGGGGATAATATCGGATCAAGTATGGGATACTTTTGACCTTTTGTTATAAGTCCCACATCTTTTGATTCTTTCAAAAACCTCTTTAATATAAGTTGCCCTTTCTTGTTTAAAACATTTTTATTTGATTTTAATGTATCAATATATTCTTGTGTGGATGTTAGAACATGTCCACTTATTGCGATCCAGACACTGCTTTCAACCGTATTTTTAAAAAAGCCTTTTCCATGAGGAACAGCACAATAGGTTTGTTCCCTTTTGTTGGACATCAAAGATTGAGCACGTGCAACAGTTACATCCAAGTGATTAAAGGTAAAAGCAGAGAGGTTTTTTTTGATAAAGGATTCTCCTGAATCTGCAATGCCTTTTTCCTTTAAAGAACCATCGATAATCCAAAGTGGTGGAAAGTTTACTCTCAAAAGGTTTATTTGATTTTGTCCAAAAAGGTTTGTTATAAAGAAAAATAGTATAAAAAAGAAAATTTTAATAGGTATATTTGTTTGGGACATCCTATCCTCCATAAATCATCGTATATCTGAACTGAATAGTTGTGATTTATTTAGTTTAATTTTATTATAATTTTTTTCTTAAAAAATATATTCTAATTTGTAGTATTTTTATTTAATAAAAATTTATGCTTTTAGTATGTTCTTCATAATTAAAAGGAAATATCTTCGCTATTTTTTTACAGTAATAGGCGTCCCCACAATCCCAGCATAAAAAACAATAATCTCAGCAGGAATATCCCCTTCATTTTCCCCATAATGCCAAGTATCCACTACTTCAACAATAGGATCTCCCTCTTTCATATGTAATACTTTATTGTCCTTAGTGACAACGGTCAACTGTCCTTTGGTAAGAACCCCAGCATTGATAATAGGATGTTTATGAACAGGAAGTTTTGTTTTGGGTGGAATGATGACTTTTAGAATAGTGATTTCTGGCTTACCCTCTTTATAGTTTGGAAGGGTGTTTCCGTTCCAACTTTGTGTTGTTTTTATTATCACATCAACTTGAACTTTTTTTGCATCTTGTGCAAAAACAAAACTTGACAATAACAGTGTCATCCAAAAAAAGAAGAATGATTTTTTCATAAAGAAGTCCTTGTTTATTTTTTCTTAAATTTATTATACTAGAATAATTTAAAATCAAAAATTCTATATATTTACAAATAAATAAGGTACCAAATGCCAGGACGATTAGCCATCTTTGATGATACTCCTTTTAAAAATGAAGCCAGAAAGATATTCCCCAATGTCAAAAATAAGATAAAGGTATTCACTGCTAATTATAACACAGCACCCACTCATTTAGTACCAGTTTTACTTGATACCAAAGTATATACATACGCTCATTTTGGTTTGATTCCTTCTTGGGCAAAAGATAAAAAAAGTATCAATATCAATGCCAGAAGCGAAACGCTGTTTGAAAAGAAAAGTTTCAGAGACTCTTTTAAAAACAAACGTTGTTTAATCCCTGTGAATGGTTTTTATGAATGGGAGAAAAGAGATAACGAAAAGATTCCTTATTTTGTACACTCTTTTGATGAAAACTGTTTTGCCTTGGCTGGTTTGTGGGATGAGTGGTATGATGCCTCCATCGAAAAGTACATTTTGACAGTCTCTTTGATTACGACCCAGCCCAATGAAACAATTCAAAAAATCCATGACAGAATGCCTATTGTTTTAGATAAGAAAGATTGGGGGAAATGGCTGAACAAGGAATCTTCCTTGGAAGAATTAAACAAACTTTTTGTACCGTGTTCCAATGATATTATGCAAATGCATGAAGTGTCATCACTTATTAATGCTGTTTCAAATAATAATAAAGAATGTATTGTCAAAAAAGCGGTTGGGGCTGTATACTCTAAAAGTCTTTTTTAAATTTTCTCTTTAGGCTTGTGTGTTTTTATCCTCCAATGTCTCTAAATACGAATATAAATCATTGTCTTCCAACTCAATTCTGTTCAGTAAAACAGCAATCAAATCATTGGTTTGTTCAATAAACAAAGTCGGATTGTTTTGGATATCTGCTGTACTAGACCATGTGTGTTTGTACTGATTGATTTTTTCTCTTATATCTTCAAATTGTGTGACGAATTCTTGCGCTGTAGATTTAACATAACTGTCTGAATGACTCAGCAGTAAAGGATATATCGCTTTGTCTTCAACTGATAAATGAACATGGAGGTGACTGAGTAAATCTGACAAGATTATCTTAGTCTCTTTGGCATCTTTTGAAAGTTTATTGATATCTAAATTTTTTGAAAGTTTTTCCGCTATATTTAATAAATTGTTATGATCATCTGTGAATCTTTTTGTTTCAATCATACTTGGGCTCCCCTTTTCAATCTTATTTAGAAAGAGCAATCTCACATCACGTAGTTAAGTATATCTCATGTGTATTTTAAAGTAGGGTAAGACATTAGATTACTTATTCGTATTAAATTTACTTTTATTTTAATGATAAGTGGTAAAAATGACGTTTTGTAATAATATATTTTAAAAGTGTTAAGTGTTATACTGGCTTTCTTTTTTAAAAGGGAATTTATGATCAGATGCAATCAAATTAGCTCAACTATAAAAAAATATTGTATTGTTTTATTTGTGACAATGAGTTTTTTCACCCACAGTTTTGCCATGAGTAAAAAAGTTTTTCAAAATGATGAAAAAACTTTATCCCTAAATATGTATTACAAAGAAAAAATCGCACTTCCTTCCAATGCAGTTTTAAATATTTCTTTAGAAGATACATCAAAAACAGGACTCTCTTCTGAAGTGATTTCTTCTGTGAGTATTAAAAATATAACCACAATCCCTTATAAAACCAATTTAGAATATGATCCTGAAAAAATAAAAAAAGGTAATAACTATACTGTAATAGCTACTATAAAATATGAGGATAAATTGTTATTTACCACAACAAGTGTGATAAATCCTTTTAATCAAAACGACAAAAATGTTATACCTATTTTAGTTCAAAGTGCAAAACGTGCCAATTCAAATGTAGGTTTGATTAATACGCATTGGCAGTTAATTCAAATAGGCAAGCATAAAATCAGCCGTTCAAATATGAATGACCAGGCTTATCTTATTCTGGAGTCAGACAAACCAAGTTTGAAAGGGTTTGGCAGTTGTAATGGCTTTTTTGGAACATATGAACTGAACAAAAATGTCCTCTCTTTTGGAACAATAGGGTCAACTGAAATGATGTGTTCCTCAGATGAGGTCATGCAAACAGAGATGGAGTTTTTTGAGTTGTTGTCTTCGGTGGTTACTTGGAAAATCCAAGGGGAACGTTTAGAATTAAACAACTCCAAAATGGGAATAAAAGCTTACTTTCAAAGAAAAGTTAATGAGCAAAGAGTTCAATATTTATGTGATAAAAATGAACAAATAGAAGTATTGTATAATACACATGAGTCAATTTTATATTATAAAAACAAAACAATACCCATGCGTATTGTTAAAAACAGTCCAGAGGTTAAATATATCGCTTTAGATGAACAAAACAGTTATCAATGGAAGATACATAATGATGAGGGTATACTTGGTTTTTTAGAAGATGATCATACGTCAAACGAACAGGTTATTTTACGGTGTTATAAAAAATAATTTTATTGACAACTATTCTTTAGTGGGGTATAATGAAAACATGAAAAAAGTTACTGCAAAATCAAAATTATTATTTATCGTTGTTGTCTCTATTGTGGTTGTTACTATAATTTCTTTAATGAGTTCAATTGGTACTATTGAATCTATGTCTAAAGCCAATATTGAAGATTTCAAACAAGAAGTTTTTAATCAAAAAGAAAGAGAATTGGAAAACTATGTTCGAGTGGCACTTCATACCGTTGAATCTTTTTATAATCGAACTTCTGAAGACAAAATAAAAGAAGAAGTCCGAGATCACTTAACAGAACAAATGGGATTTTTATACTCTATTATCACCAGCGAATACAACAAAAACAGATATAACCTCTCACGAGAACAGTTACGAGAAAACATAAAACAACTCATCGCAGAAACCAGATATGGAGAATCAGGGTATTTTTGGATCAATGACTTGGATGCGAAAATGATTATGCATCCTATTTTTCCAAAACTAAATGGAAAAGATCTTTTCAACTGGAAAGATGAAAACGGAAAACAAATCTTTAAAGAGTTTGCTAAGATTGCAAACAATGAAGAAAGAGGTTTTCTTGATTATGTCTGGCCTAAACCAGGTTTTGAAAAACCCCAATCCAAAGTTTCATTGGTTCGAATTTTTAGACCCTATAATTGGGTCATTGGAACAGGTGATTATGTAACGGATGTCACTAAAAAACTTCAAGCAGAAGCCCTAAAAACCATCGAAGAAATTAGATATGGAGGCAATGGATACTTTTGGATAAATGATTCCAATCCAAAAATGATCATGCATCCCATTCAAAAAAACTTGAATGGCACAGATTTATCTACCTATAAAGATTCTCAAGGAACATTTCTTTTTAATGAGTTTGTAAAAGTAGCCAATGAAAATCCCAAAGGCGGCGTTGTAAAATATCTATGGAGTAAACCAGGAAAAGAGACTCCTCAACCCAAATTTTCATATGTAAGAAAGTTTGGTCCATGGGATTGGATAATTGGAACAGGAGCATATGTTGATGATGTTGAAGACAAAGTTCAAAGTATGCAAAAGCAGACAAAAGAGAATATCAAAAATATGGTTGTTACAAGTGCTATTGTTATCACTCTTTTATTGATATTAATTTCTATCGTTACGTTGGTTATTATCACAAAAAGAAAAGAACACTACTGATAAGCAATTGGTAAGTAATGAATAATAATATTTCAATAATACCTTTAGAAAATCTGTTATTTGCTTTTATTCCAGTCATAGCCGTTATATTTATACTGTATAAATGGTCACTTGATTATAAACACTCTGTGTATGCAATGTTTAGAATGCTTATTCAATTGCTGCTTATTGGGTATGTCTTAACCTTTATTTTTGACTCAAACAGTTCCTTACTCGTTGTTGCTATTTTGGTTATGATGGTGAGTATTTCATCTTGGATATCTCTTCGTACGGTGGAGTCAAAATCAAGTAATCTTTTTATGTATGCGTTTGTCTCTATTCTAATTGGTGGTGGACTTACACTTGTTTTAGTCACACAAGCTGTTGTTGATATAACGCCTTGGTATGAACCAAGATATTTAATCCCACTTGCTGGAATGACCTTTGCAAACTCCTTGACGGGGCTTAGTCTTGCAGCTGAAAGATTTGAGGCAGAAATCAAAAGAGAAGTTTCTTATGAACATGCAAGAAACATTGCTTTTAAAGCCTCTTTGATTCCTGTTGTTAATTCCTTGTTGGCTGTTGGAATTGTTGCTCTTCCTG
>Ga0105351_1001247_pt1 | contig 11723 bp, 10 predicted proteins | sample EN4Hudsemesocosm_FD_83662 | JGI IMG/M metagenome (GOLD analysis project Ga0105351, IMG submission 83662) | Methane-oxidizing microbial communities from mesocosms in the Hudson Canyon - EN4B Hudson Canyon | ecosystem: Environmental > Aquatic > Marine > Cold seeps | place: Hudson Canyon... | reverse complement strand
CATAATTCAATCAGGAGTCCTCGATGAAATGGTTCTTATTACTCAGCATCTTTTTTTTACAAGCCTGTTCTAATTTGCCTGTAAATATTAAAAATGCACCCAGGCCAGACCTTCAATTCCATCATGTTTTATTGGACAGCGCTAGCTTCCAGAACCAACCTGTTAGATGGGGAGGAACCGTTATTGATGTGGTAAATAAAGCACAAGAAACAGAAATACAAATTATGTATTACCCGCTTAATTACTATGGTCGCCCTTTATTAAACAAACCTCCTTCAGGGCGTTTTTTATCCATTAGTAAGCAATTTCTCGATCCAGCACTTTATACAACAGATACTGAGATTACAATTGCAGGTTCATTACAAGGCACTGTAGAGAAAACGATTGGAGAGAAAATAATCACAATGCCAATAATTGTTATTGATAACCATCATATATGGCCAAAGTTTCAACAAAATTATTACAGACCTGTCGACACCCCTTATTTCGAGTATGGATATCACTATTACCCTTATAGTTTCTATAGATGTAGGTATCGTTATTACAACTGCTACTAAAAGACCACCCAAGCCTTTAAACAGTCAGAATGATGATAAATTCTTAGTACTGACTGAAAGCAAATGATCTACTTCAATTAAATGATTAGGGGGAACTTCATTCCATTCATCTTGATAATCAATTAATTTTTCAGAAACAATAATTTAATTGAAGAAGTAAGCGTCCTCAATGATCACTAACGACCCATTACAGTCATTCAACACAATCAACATCCGGACTGATAAAACTTTACTAGATTACGTCCCGCATCATTGGTTATACAACCAATACACGTTCAATGGTAGCGATCAACTCATCTGTCTTTACTGGCTTTGCCAGAAACTCATTGCCACCAATGTTTGATCCCATGGATTCCGTCTCATCCTTGGTGACAATGGCGGTCATGAAAACGAGTTTTATATTGCACAGAGTAGGATCTTTTTTCAGTTCAGCTGCAACATCGCACCCACTCATGTCAGGCATCATGACATCCAGAAAAATTAGGTGTGGCTCAAAGTCACGAGCCGCTTCAATGGCTTTACTGCCCTGGTTTTCGGTGCGTACTTCGTACTTTTTGGTACGCTCCAGATTCAGTTTAACCATGCGGGTTATGGCGGGTTCATCATCTACGACTAAGATACGTTTCTTCACTTTTTATCTCCTGATGCTAATTTGAACATCATGGATACGGATGCTCCGCCTTCTGGTCTATTACGGATATCGATGGACCCATGATGCAGATTAATGATATTCCGGGATACGGAAAGCCCAAGCCCGGTTCCCTGTCCCACGGATTTCGTGGTATAGAAGGGGTCAAATATCTTGTCGATATCTGCCGGAATAATACCAGGGCCGTTATCCAGAATCTCCACCCACAGGATTTGATCTCCCACTTTGAATACATTTTCCCTATCCCTGACAAGATCCTCTTGTGACAGCGTCCTAGTCAAGGATTTTACAACCAGTTGTCCATCATGTCCAATCGCATGGGCAGCATTCATGAAAATATTGATAAATACCTGTTGTAGTTTATTTGCATCCAGTTGCAGCTCCGGCAGCGACTTGTCAAGAAGGGTTTTGACCTCAATCTGACTTTGACGCAGCTCATGGTTGACCAGCTTCAGTGAGTTTTCGATGATCTGGTTGATATTATCGGCCACTAGCGATAATTTCTTGTCACGGGAAAAGTCTAGCAAGCCGTGTATGACACTGTCAGCCCGCTGGACTGCATCCTCGATATCCTTGAGTACAGTGCCATTTACTTCATCAATCTCTACTTCTTGGGACAGATAATCTGCTCCCATTTGGATAATTGCCAGGGGGTTTTTTACCTCGTGCGCGATACCTGCTGCCAGGCGACCGATAGACTCCATCTTCTCGGCTTGCATCAGCTTGAGGTTAGCGGCTTGTAGCTCCTGCGTTCGCTGTTCTACCAGTTTACGTAGCAACCGGTTCCAGAAGGTTATGACACCTAACAGCAAGAACAGAATAGCCAGCGCTCCCAGCAGACTGTACCAGAAGACGGGGTTACGCCAAAAGCCATACCCTTCCAGTTGCAGCCATCGGGTCTGGATGGTTTTTTTTTCTGCTGCCGTCAGGCTGGAAAGAGTCTTGGCAAGAATGCTGTGCAACTCTGGCCAGTCATTGCGGATAGCAAAGGAGAGTTCAAGATCATGCTCTATACCTTTATTCTGCACCACACGCAGATTGGTAAAGCCATTTTCACGAAGCAGATAGGTGACGGAAGCAAAGTCAATCACCATGGCATCCACCACTCCCAGTGCGACCAACTCCATGCCCTGGAGATTATTCTCTACTCGATAGAGATCTACGTCATGACCATTGTAGGTAATCCAGTCATCCCAGACATAATCGTTGACGACCACAATTCGTTTTCCACGCAGTTCCTGGATATTTTTGTACCCCTTGCTGGTGACTATGACACCTCTTACTGTGATATGTGGTTCAGTAAACAGAAAATGCTTCTCGCGTTGCGGGGTTCGCGCGAGGGCAGGCAACATATCGACCTTATGCGAGCGAGCAGCTTTAAGCGCCTGGACCCAGTCATCAAATTGTTCAATCTCAAATTGAATATTAAGTTTTTTCTCTATCAGGAACAGGTAGTCTGCTGCCATGCCATGATAGGAATCGTCTGAATCGAACCACTCGAAAGGAGCAAAACCCGGATCTGGTGCAACACGTATGACCGGATGAGCCTTCAGCCATTGATGCTCAGCTTCTGTTAATGCCAGACTACCAGTAGCTCCCATCGTAATAAGCGGCAGGAAGCATAAGCAACCCAACCAACAACACGTTATTGTGTGAATGTTCCTTAACCAGAAACCGCCCAACCGAGTACATTGATTCATAAATTTGTGTCGCATATCGCTTTTCATTTAATTGCATGACTATTAACAAGTCACAGGTTGGATTCCAACTAATTTTTAAACGGCAGCTAGATATATGAGTATACCTTTTGTTTGCTCTGTTTCTTTTGTAAAAAACTCTAAAAACCTGAGATGAAGCAATTAAACTTCAGAGTAACCTGTGGTTAGTTAATAGCCATGTTTAATTAAATTTAAAGTCAGAGGTTTTTCTACTCATTAACTTTACGTAACCGTTCCCCCACCTTCTAAATTTAAGCAGTTAATTTAACAGCCTCAACGATTTATTTAGTGAGGGAATTGGTTCATTTTTTAGGCGCTAGGTGACCTCTGCTGTGATGTAGTCGTGGCCATTGCGCTTTTGCAATCAAGTATTTTCGAGGTGTGACTGGCATGATAGTCTGCTAGCTGGTGGAAGACAGCCAACGGCCCAAACCTGACTATGTCTTTAGATGGAAATAACCATGAAACAACTTATTTTCTCTGTTTTAGTTTCGGGGTTATTCCCAAGCTAATAATAGGGCATTTGTGGCTATTGCTTCCATCGCCATCGGACAACAAAAGAGAATAAAGCAACCTTGCCTTGTGCTATAAAACGCAAGCAAAGCCTTATCCTCTTTTAACAATTCCTCACAAGCTACCTTATAAAGCTATTAATTCATAGACACTTTTTGAAGAAGCAGTATTTTGAGTCTGATACCATTGGTTTAGTTTCCCGCCTTCGGTTTTAACCACCTGCTTTTCAAAACCCCGCATGATATCGCTCTCCCCACTTTGCTATCTTCTTGATTGATGCGCTTAAATTCCTCTAGCTGACCTTTGGTAACGGCCTTTTTGAACCACTTAGGCTTTTCGCCCATGTCGTACTTGTCAGAAACTTTAAGAAAAATAATGCCCTTTTCTACTTTGTTTATCTTACCCGCTATTGCACACATATCGATTCGAGCATAAATAGAGCCAATTTCTTTTGGTCCTTTTGCATGTGCCGGAAGTGCTGCCAATAGAACAATGGCTAATAGAATTTTATTCATTTTGATACCTCTTTATTAGTGGTTTTAATTAACGCTTATTGGGCATACTTCAACTAGGTCTGGCTCAAAGTTTTTGTAGGTTATTATCTCTTACGTAGACCAGCCATCCCCTTTCTTTGGAGACCCAAGTTTGATTTCATTGTTGCTTATCTCTTCATGTTTTCTAATCCAATTCAAAAGGTGCTCCGGGGCGAAGCGCTTCAGTTTTCCAACTCGTTGGATCAGCCCCCATTTGCAATCCTAATTTGACTAAATCACGCATTGTCTCAGCATCAAACATTTCATCAGAATCTGCAATGGGAAAATCTTGTGGAATAGCGACATACTTCATTTCTGCATCAAACTCAGGTCGACGATTGATAAGCCGGACATAGGTCTCAGTATCTTGAATACTCTGAAGCGTTGATGACCTAATGAGTGTGTTCAAGCTTCGGGAAGCGATGGATGTCCATCGTGACCGAACTACTTTTGCGTCAGTTAATAACTTTTGATTGACGATAATCCAGACTCGAATCTTTACCGGTGCTTTCGAGTTAACAAATCCCATCTGTTTGTTTTCAGGTACGTAAGCCCAACTACGGTCACCCATTCCACCAACCATTTGCATGGTAGCACCACCATCGACGTACAGCAGATCGTCTATTATCTGTGGAGGAAAGAGTCCAGGTATTGCAGTGGATGCAGATAAAATAGACACCGTTTTCTCAATAGCTTTCTCTATCGATACTTTAGAGGCGATTTGGGCCAAGTCCCAAACTCGCAGTAAACCATAGTCCATATTGGTTGCACCAATCAGTAGTTGTCGTCCTTCAATGCCTCCCTTGGCAAGGTTTTCAATGAGTTCAGGAGTTATGGCCAAATTTATTGTTTTATGTAATCTAGACACATCATAAATTGAGACATTACCAGGAAGATAAGGAATAATTCCACGTTTTCGAGCCCAATCAGCTCCAGGTTTTTCGTAGATTTTTACAATATCATCATATGCTTTTGGAGTACCAATAAAAGCAAAAGGGGCAATTAAAGAACCCGTACTAATGCCACTAATAGAATCGAATTGAGGGCGTGTATAGCCCATTTTGCTTACTTTCCCCCAACCTTTTAGAAAACCTGCGCCAAAGGCACCAAACGCACCGCCTCCAGAAAGAACGAGAACATCATAGTTTTGTTGTTTATTCTCTGAAGATAACTGTGATTTTCGATATTCATGCTCTATCCGCTTAGCTGTTTTTTCTGAGATAGCCTCTATATCGGATTGATATGATTTCAAAAACGCATGCTGCCTATTCGCAAGTTCTTTTTGATTAATCGAGCGTAATGGTGGTGTTTGACAGCCAGAGAAGGCTATCGTAATCATACCAAATAACACTAAAACCGAACATCTCGGTTTATTATATTTTTTCAATGCAAATCTCATTCAATCTTAATAAACTCTAATGTTACTTAGAAAAGATTATTCAGTTAATTAAACTTCTCTTTAACTTCTTCGATAGCACTTATGTCAACATGCTTTTCAAATGCGATAGTGGCAGTATTTAACGACACTGCTATCATTATTCCCGTCAACATTAACCCAACGAATGCGATCAAAACAGATAGTACTTTGGAAACCTTTTTCACAGGACGAATATCACCATAACCAACTGTCGTTGCGGTGATAAATGACCAATATAAACCATCAAACTTATTCCACTTTTCGATGTGGCAAACTATTTGCCCTAGCGCAATGATCACAAAACTTAAAAATACCAGTAATGGTGCAATCAGGTAAATGGACCAGAAAAACAGTCGAATAAAAGTAAGCGTCAATTCCATTGAGCTACCAACTGCCACCTAAAGCTAAATATAAATTAATCCGCTGTTCCAGTTGAGTCCGTTTGATTGACAGTAAGTTACTTTCAGCCGTGATGGCTTGTTGCTGAATTTGCAGGGTATCCAGTAACTCGGTTTCGCCTTCTTTATATCTTAATTTTGCGATTGAATAGGCTTTATTACTTTGTTTCAGAGCTTCACTTAGTGCTGTCTCTCGATGAGATAAAACAGTCCCTTGATCCAGATTGTTTTCTACCTCTGAAAAAGCAGTTAATGCTGCTTGTGCATAATTTGCTATAGCTTGCTTTTGCTCCACCGTAGCAATTTCAACGTCTATTTTACGTTTGCCGCCATCAAATAGCGGAACGATTAAATTAGAGCCAAGTTGCCATGCAACATTGGGTGAGCTAATGATGTCAGATAGAGAATCAGAAGATCCTCCTATTTTGCTGGTCAGCGATATTTTAGGTAGCCGTGCCGCTTTAGCTTGGGCTGTGGCATTAAATGCCGAAGCTATCTTTCTTTCAGCGGATACGATATCGGGTCGGCGTTCCAACATTTCGGAGGGGATGCCTGCCGGGGGTTGTTGCAATAAATCTGGCAAAGCATCAGGCATTTCTAGACTTGCATTTGGGTAACGACCTAATAGCACTTCCAAAGCCCTCATCGCATCGCGTTCGGAACCTTCAATTTTAATCAATTGCTCATGTGCAGAGGCTAAATTAGCACGATTCAGCGCAATATCTTGACCAGAAGACAGACCATTGTCATATTTCACTTGAGTAATACGCATGGTTTCGTTAAGGATTGATAGATTCTTACGCATGAGTTTTGCTTGCAGTTTGGCCTCAATGACTTTTAGATAGGTCTTTGCAACATTAGCACTTAGCGAATGTTGAGCGAATAGGTAGTCTGCCTCCGCAGCTTGAGCACTCGCTCTAGTGGCATCAATGCCTGCCCGTATGCGCCCCCAGACATCTAGTTCCCAACTGAGTTGCAAATTAACATTAAAATTACCGCTGGCGGAGCCGCTACCTATAACACCTGAATCGGCTCTGCCCAATGACAAATCCACATTCGGTTTAAGTGCTGCACCTGACTGTTTCGCCAATAACCAGGCTTTATCCATATTACCTGCAGCCACTTGTAAATCGAAGTTATTGGCTTTACCTTCTGCAATGAGTTTAAGCATCATCGGATCATTGAAGGTTTCTAGCCACTTTATTGAATTATCACCATACTGCTCAGCTTTTATCGCCCATGATTCAGGCGTTTCAATCGCCTGTTTGACAGCTTGCTGGCTATCTTTATTGGGCGTAAAAAGCGAACAAGATGTCGCCATCAAAGCAATCAGCAGTGGCATGGATTGACTAAGCTTCATGCTGGCTCTCCTCGATTTTTACGTTCATAAATGTGGCGTATAACACGGGGACGATAAGCAGTGTTAATAGGGTGGCAAAGGTTAGACCAAACACCAGAACAACAGCCATGGACTGGAAAAATGCATCAAAAAATAACGGGATGACTCCTAATGCGGTGGTAAATGAACCCAGCATAACCGGACGTACACGACTGGCTGCTGAATCGACAATCGCATCAAAGCGTGGTTTACCTTCGTCTATTTCGGTATCCATCCTGTCAACCAGAATAATACCGTTTTGTATGAGTAGACCTGACAGCGAAAGCAGCCCAAGTATGCCCATAAACTCCAGAGGAATCCCTGTAACCACCAATCCAAACACCACGCCAATAGTTGCCAGGGGTACCACCAGCCAGATGACCAACGGCTGCCGGACTTTGCCAAAAGAAATAACGACTACCAATACCATCGCCAGAAAACCCATTGGAATTGTGGACATTAAATTGTTGTTGGATTCGCTCGAATTACCTTCTTCACCACCCCATTCGAAAATGTAGCCATCAGGCAGTTCCATTGCTTCAATTTGTGGTCGAATTCGCTTGAGTAGGGATGCAGCCAATTCATCGGGGTAAGGATCAGACTGTGCTTTAATTTTAAAAATACGGTTTTCACTGCGTATCTGTCCATCTCGCCAAATTGTTTTAAAGCCATCTGTAACCTGTATAATCGGTACGGTTTTCCCCGTTAACCCACTGAGCACCTGAATACTATTAATATTCTGGATAGTTGCGTTTTCAGTATTAGGCAAGCGCGAAATAATAGGGATCAAATCTTGTCCTTCTCGGTAAATGCCTACTTGTTTCCCTGAGTAATAACTGTTAATTGCATCAGCCAAGTCTTGTCTGGAGACACCCGCACGGCGGGCTTTATTTTCAGAATAAACAGGTTCAATCACACTCACAGGTTGACGCCAGTTATCCTTGATTGAAAGTGCGCCACCATCAGCTGTCATAATGGCTTTAGCTTCGTTTGCCAGACGTCGTAAAGTTTTCGGATCAGAGCCACTGAATTCAACCTCTATCGCCGAACCACCGCCAGGGCCTAAAACAAATCGCCATGCTTTGCTCTGAGCTTCTGGGAACCTCTGTTCAATAAATGCTGTAACGATCGGCATCATGCCATCAATGGTGTGATAATCATCTACACGCACCAACAGTTGTCCATAAGCGCTATTGGCAGATTCAGGGCCATAGGTCAGCATATAACGGATGGCACCGCTCCCAATCAAGGTTTGTACGGCATTAACACCCTCCATTTTTTGGACAAAGGTTTCAATTTCTTTCATATCCTGTTCGGTACGTTCGATGCGTGTCCCTTCGGGTAGCCAGTAGTCAACGACCATTTGGGGAGTCGTTGAGCGTGGAAAAAATCCCTGTGTCATAAATTTTGTGCCCCAAATTGAGAGAGCGAATAAACCCACCACCGAAGCAATAACCAGCCAACGAGATCGCAATGACCAGCGTATCAGTTGTTTGTATTTGATGAAAAATGCGCCTTCTTCATCTTCTGACTTTATTGCCTGCTGCTCTGGAAATAACCAATAACACATTAAAGGTGTGATGGTCATGGCTAAAATCCAGCTGAATAGCAAAGCGACCATCACAACCCAGAAAAGATCACCCGTGTATTCAGCCGTTTGGCCTGGGGCAAATCCAATCGGCGCAAAGGCAATAACACCGACCAACGTACCTGCCAACAACGGCCATTTGGTTTGCGACACAATTTCTTTGGCAATATTTAGCTTCTTTCTACCCTGTTGCACGCCTACCAAAATAGCTTCTGTGATGACAACGGCATTATCAACCATCATACCTAAGGCAATGATTAATGCCCCTAATGAGATGCGATGTAGCGGAACACCGATGATTTGCAGAGTTGTCAATGTTGCGCCGACAGTAATCACAAGAATAAATGCAATCACCATGGCAGAACGCAAACCCATGGTAAACAACAGCGAGCAAATCACTATAATCAATGCGGTAATAACATTTAAAGCAAAGTTATTAACGGATGCTTCAACTATTTTCCCTTGGTGATAATATTCAAACACTTCCATTCCCAACGGTCTGCGACTGATCGATTCGCGGAGTTTTTTATCAACCGCTACGCCAACCACCACCACATTTCCACCTGCGACATTTGCCACACCTAATGCAATGGCAGATTTACCGTTATAGCGAATGATTTTACTGGCGGGTGTTTTATAACCTCGATAAACTTTAGCAATATCCTTGAGATAAATAATCTTGCCATCAGACGTTGAAGATACCAACAGATTGTTTATGGCATCGATAGAATCTACCGCACCAGAAGGATCAATAATAATACGCTGATCGGCTATCGCCACACTGCCTGCAGAAACGACTGAATTTTGCTGTTTAAGAATATCGTAAAGGTTTTGTATTGATGCACCTAAAGCAGTTGCGTTCTCATGGGATATTTCTACAAAAATGGCCTCTTTACGTTCACCTGCCAATTGCACCTTGGCTACACCTTTCACTTGCAAAATGTCTGTTTGCAATTGTTTGGCATAGCGCCTTAACTCGCCAGGGCTGTAATCGTCACCTGTGACCAAATAGGATAAGCCATAAAGGTCGCCAAAATCATCATTTACAATGGGTGAATGTGCATCTTGCGGCAATGAACGCTCTGCATCTTCAACCTTGTTGCGTAATTTAGTCCAGATAATCTGTAGATCTTCTTTTGATTTTGAGAAATCGAATTTAATATCAACTGTAATTTCTGACACACCAGCAGAAGATTTTGTTTTTATATCCTTAACCTCCTGCATTTGCTGCAAGGCAGTTTCTATCGGAGCGGACACTTCTCTGGCGACTTCCTCAGGGCTGGCACCAGGATATTGGGTGTAAATTATCGCACTTCTAATGGTAAATTCAGGGTCTTCAAATCTGGGCATGGTTTGATAGGCATTCCAACCGCCAAACAATGCCAACAAAATTAAAATGACACTTAAAACCTGATTCTTTATGGCAAATTCTGCAAGATTCATTATTCAATCCTTAGCTATTTAGACCAAGGACGTATTTGCATCCCTTCAGATAAATGAGAAACGCCTGCTGAAACAATTATTTCCCCAGCATCCAGACCTTTTCTAATATTTAAATTAACGCCGACTCCCGCTTCAATCACAACGTCTCTTCTGGAGACCTTCATTGAATCTTTATTCACCACCCAAACATATTTTTGTTCACCATCAATCGCGATAGCCGTCAGTGGAACAGATAACATGCTGAGATTTTCGCTTGAATCTCTGGGATCCTTAAACCACACGGCAGCATTCATTCCAGGCAATATAATCAAGTCCTCTGGCGCATCAAAAGCAAATGTGACTGCATAAGTTTGTGTCGTCTCATCAGCTTCTAAAGAGGCTTCTTTGAAAGTAACTGGGACTTGGCGATCAGGCGCAACATCCAACACAAGATATGAATCTGTTGCAGGCTTTTCTCGTGTGCCTGCCTTGGCAAGAATGCTGGAAGGCAGGTTGATTTTAGCTTCCAGTCCCTGTTTACCGAGAATGGTAATGGCTGGTTTTCCAGGTTGAATGATTTGCCATTTTTCAATCGAAACTTTAGCGATAGCACCAGAATAAGGAGCAACAATAACGGAATCTTGCAATGCTTTTTCTGCTGTTCCAAGCTGAGATTTGTTGACATCCCGATTAGATTTCCGTTCTTCAAGTTCGCTGCTGGAAATAGCATCTTGTTTAATCAGTCGCAAGGCACGCTGATACTCAATATTGGCATTTTTAAACTGTGCGCGTGCTGATGATAGTTTCGCCAGTAAATCCCGTTGATCCAATTTTGCCAGCACGTCTCCTTTTTTGACTCTTTGGGCCTCTATCACCATTAATTCTTTCAACTTTCCGCCCACTTCAAAACTCAAAACCGAAAGTTGTCCTGATTGAATAACGGCAGGGTAATTCAGGAAATTATTATCGTTTGCTTGACCAATTTCTATCAGTTTTGCTGGTCGCACTAGAGTTTCTGCCTTTTTCTTAGGCAGTGGAGACCCAGAATCACAGGCCACAAGCAAGAAGGTCATTAAAATGGCTAAAGCTAGGGTGTTAGTTCGCATTTGGTTTTCCTTGTTATGACTGCTGAATGACTACTTGATCGTTAGGTTACTAATTATTCTTGCGCTAAGGATTAAAATAACTCATTGTTTCCAAAGTCACGTCGCACGCAAGAGGAACTGACAACTGTATTATTTTATCGCAATAAACCTAGGTTAAGAAAAAACACGGAGCCAAGAGTTCCAAATTGCGAATAGAAATGCGTTAAATTATACTCTGAAACTGATGTGGTAGCCCTAATTGAAAAATGGTTCCCCTGTTTTTCCTGAAATAAGCATTTGTTTGGAGCTAATACATGTAAATTCAATCCTATACGACTGCTATTGGCTGACAAGAGACAGTTACCCAACTGTTATGCCTGCTTCATAATATTTGCTAGCATCACTGGGTTCTCATCAATATAAATCTGTGTGGTCTGAATACTGGTATGTCCTGCTAAAGACACT
>Ga0105351_1001239_pt1 | contig 11747 bp, 10 predicted proteins | sample EN4Hudsemesocosm_FD_83662 | JGI IMG/M metagenome (GOLD analysis project Ga0105351, IMG submission 83662) | Methane-oxidizing microbial communities from mesocosms in the Hudson Canyon - EN4B Hudson Canyon | ecosystem: Environmental > Aquatic > Marine > Cold seeps | place: Hudson Canyon... | reverse complement strand
ATTACTTATTATGAACAAAGAAATCCGAGCTCAGATATTCCAACGCTTTAAAGCAGATAACCCAAAGCCTGAGACCGAGCTCAATTACAGCACCCCTTTTGAGCTGCTTATTGCGGTTATTTTGTCAGCTCAGGCAACAGACAAAGGGGTTAATAAAGCCACAAACATACTCTACCCTGTAGCCAACACTCCAGAGGCTATTTACGCGCTTGGGCTCGATGGTTTAAAGAGTTATGTTAAGACTATTGGCCTATACAATACCAAAGCAGCCAATATCATAAAGACCTGCAAAATTCTGATTGATGAACATGATTCAGAAGTTCCCAGTAACAGAGAAGCCTTGGAAGCACTACCTGGCGTCGGTAGAAAAACAGCTAACGTAGTGATGAACACTGCCTTTGGTATGCTGACCATGGCTGTAGACACGCATATATTCAGAGTATCTAATCGAACTAAAATTGCAGCGGGTAAGAACGTTGTTGAAGTTGAAAAGAATTTATTAAAGCGCGTGCCTAAAGAGTTTTTGCTAGATGCTCACCACTGGTTGATTCTTCACGGTCGGTACATTTGCACCGCCCGTAGCCCTAAATGTGGCGCCTGTATTATTGAAGACCTTTGTGAGTTTAAAGATAAAACAGAATATTAAGATTACCCTCTATTGTTCTCTACTATTTTCTATAAGTTCTATCAGCCTAGTTAAAAACCTTCTCTTTAATCAACTCTACACTTTCATCAATATGTGAATGTAGATTAGCCTGAAAGTTATCTGACAACGATATCAACTGCCGACGACCATCATTAACATCATTGTTTTTATAAAAAACACCCTCTTCAATTAAGGTGTTAATACGCGCATTTATTGTTGATTTAGCCGAAGGCACGCTCACGTAAAGATCAGACACAGGAAGTTTTTCATTTCTTAATTGAGACTTTGCCACTAAGAAAATAAGGAACCAGCTTAGGTCTTCCCCGTTTGTGGTATTAGCTAGAGACTTTCTTTTTCCATACTCCGCCAGAAAGAAGTTCATGTAATCTAAGCGGGTAATGCCGTTACCTTTGGATACTCGAAATCCTTCTTCATTTTTCCGAATATGGTGTATGGCCGATACAATAATCTCAACGTAAGAATTCACACTTGAAGTTGCTGGCTTGTTGATATCAAAATCTTGACTAAATGAGTCAGTAATGGCTTGCGCTATTGAGTCAAGCTGACGCTTCATATAGCTTGATGTTTTTTTCTTTCTTGCAAGGAGCGATGTTACGTAAGCAGATAATAAATTCAAATCAACAGGCTTCAAGAAACAGTTATCTGCCCCTGACTTAAGTCGGTCAATTATCCCTTGGTCATCAGCATATGCACTAATAAAAATAAAAGGAATAATCGATATATCAGAATCCGAATTGCGTACGGTCTTCAACAATTCATCACCATCCATCATAGGCATTTTTACATCACATATAATGAGGTCTGGACTTTCTTTTTTGATGATATCTAAGCCAGAAATACCATTTTCAGCTTCAATAACGTCATAACCGTCCATGGTCAAACTTTCTCGAATAACCTCTCTATGAACAAGGTCATCATCAATAACAACAACTTTCAATTTAACTTCCTGTAGTAAGAAACAATAGCAAAAAACAAGTAATAGGTACGGCAGGCTAGTATGGGTATGAACCTGCATGCTCTGCAAGGTGTTTTTGGTATGAAATTTGAACTTTTTTTTCCATATATTTCGTGCTGTTATCTAATAAAATATGACGCTATAAGTCAGTAATGGCAAGCATTTAAGTAATTCGCAACACAGGCCAAGCATAACACCTATAGTGATAGGCTCAATTAACACTTCGTGCTACACCAATAAAGCATACAAACTAATTAATACGGTTATATTTTTTTAGGATATCCTTATATACACCATTCACTTTAATTTGTGCCATATGATTATTAAACTTTTCAATGAGCTCTACTTTGGTTCCTTTTTTTGCCGCAATGTAAAGATCAGCCTCTAACAAAGGAGTCGGCAACGCCTCTATCTGCACAGGGTAATTCATTACCTTGGTTAAACTCGGAACAGAAAGTTCGTTACCCACGACAGTATCCAGTCGGCCTGTTTTAAGTAATGTATAAAGCTGTTTCGTCTCACCAACTACAGGTGTAAACAACTGAATATTTTTGGCTTGATCAAATTTCGACCCATAACTCCATCCCAATTTCACCCCGACCCTTTTACCTTTTAAGTCATTGACCGAGCTAAAAGGAAATATATGACCTTTGCTGACAAAGAGCATTCTCTTCTCAATATAAAACGAGGAAGAATAATCGAATATTTTCTGGCGTTCTTCATTTCTAAGAATACCAACAACAATACCCTGCCCCTTACTAGCAGAAAGCAACGCTCGCTTAATGGGATAAGATTTTGTTTCATATGCGCCCCCCATATCGTCAAAAATGGCAGTTACAACATCAATGAACAAGCCTTTAAGCTGTCCATCGTCCAAATAACAAAATGGTGGAAAATCATCATAAAAAATCAAGGTTTCTACATCACCCTCAGCTCGACAGAGCATGCTATGACAAGACAATAGCAATGTAATAAGGCTGAAAGAAATAGTGCGAGCTAGTTTAAACATTATATTCCCTATAAGTGCTAGGCTCTTCAGCCACCCACTTATTAATGTATCTATCCATTCTTCTATTTACCTATTAAAGAATAGACACAATAGTCTAACTTGCTCAAAAGATTGGTTTTTTTATGGAATAATTTGGTATGAAATATAAACTATTTTTTTACTGGGCAAGCCTATGGATTATTTCTTAAGACGTGTTTCCAGATATTTCCCAAAGGCCTCTTTGCGTTTATATTCTGGGTGCTCTTTTTCTAGCGAAACACAAGCATCAAAATATCCTTTTGCTTCAGACAGGGCTTTATCACTCCGCTTTCCTGACTCAATCAACTTAAGCATTGCCTGAATAGCATTAAGGTTTATAGCCGGATGCTGCGGGTACAAGCTCAAAGCTTCACGAAATGAACTGATAGCGCTTTCATAATCACCCTCATCATATTGTTTTTTACCTTGACGATTTTTCTCTGTGATAATAATTCTTTGATGATGAGGTAAAGGGATATCTAAAATTGCCTGAACACGGTCAACCAGTGCTTTATTAGATTTATGATCTTTCATAAGCTTGCGTAATATACTTTCGGCACCCGGTCGGTCATCTGCAAACAACTTGGTTTCGGCTATATCAATAAGCAACTCAGTATCATCACCCAGAAGTTCTTTATGACGTTCAAGGGTCGCATCAATAATCGCAATAGTTTCTTCGGCATCACCTTGTTTAAATTTATCAAGGGCTCGGTAGAGTGAGTCATTCACCTTAAGTGACTCAGCATCTTCAAATTTTACCAAGCCATCTTTAATTACTTTTCGACCTTCCTGAATTTGCTCTCTGATTTTTTTACTGTCAGATTCAAGCTCAATGAATTTTCTTAAGGTTCGTGAAAACGCTTCATATTGTTTCTGTGATTCTTTCAATGTGCCTTTAGCCAACTTAAGTACCGAGCGGTTTGCTTTAACCGCCGTTTCAAGATCTCCCACATCAACACTTAGCTCACCTAACCAACGCTGCCTTTCAATACTCATAGGAGAAAGCGCAATAGATTTAACCACCTCCAATTGCGCCTCTTTTTTTCGGCCTTCTCGAAGATGACATACAGCTAAGCTATCGATAGCCGGCACAGCAAGACCATTATTAGCAATAATTTGTTCAAATTCTACAATGGCTTGATTAACATCACCCATTTCAGCAATACAGCGGGCGCGCCCTATTTGAGCCCACGTTTGAACGTGTTTCTCTAGTGCAATATTAAACAGTGACAGTGCTTCTTCGTAAGATTTAAGTTCATAAAGCACCCCTGCTTTTTTCCGTAAAGCCAGGTTGCTATATTTAGGTTGGTCAGCACGAATTTGGTCTGCAATAGAAAATGCAGCAACATAATCTTTTTTATCTAATGCGCTACCGTAGTCTTTAAACACTCCTTGCTGATGTACCAAGCGGGTAATTCGATTTTTAAAGTCGCCTTGTGTAAATGGCTTGGCAATGTACCCATCAGGTTCGCATTCAATGGTGCCCAAAACAATATCTTTGGTGCGCTCTGCAGACACAACAATAAACAAGGTGGTATGGCTAAGCCGATCAATATGTCGTAAGTCACGCAGAAGCTGCTGACCATTGAGGCCGTCACCTAAATTAAAATCGCAGAGAACAAGATCATATTTCTTGCGAGCCAATAATATGAACGCAGACTGATAGTCACTGGCTGTATCTACTTGTTTGGCCCCTAACGACATTAACATGTTGCGCCCAATGGCAACGGCCGCCCCCATATCATCAATAACTAGGGCACGTTTACCATGAAGTAAGGGTTTTGCTGAAGATTGCTTGCTGCTCATAGTTTTTCACATTCAAACCTAACAATATTAATAGCTTAGCATTTAAGTGACTTTATCACTGTTTAAATGCTAGTTTTGTTTGAAGTGGAAGCTTTGATGTAGAGAGGCTACGATTTAGTGCTTGCCTGATAATAAGGCAATACTCTTGATCTGAGCGTATACCGCCTGCCCTTTTTTTAGGTTAAGCAAAGCCGCTGATTTTCGTGTAACACGAGAGAGCAAGGTCACGCCTCCTACGCTTAGCTTCACGATCATCTCTGATGCATTTTCCGAAATAATATCCTCAACAATTGAAGGAAATATATTAAGAATGCTTGTACCAGACTGGTGCTCCAGCGTAATACTTACATCTCGCGCAACAAGCCTTAACCTTACCGGAAGCCCCACTGCCAAGGCCTTACGCGCCACTGTAAAGCGGCCACCAGAAAAATCAAGATAGGTAAGGTTATATTCTTCGTCATGCTCTGCAACGGTGGCATGAATAAGAGAGGCCGCATCATCACCATGAGCCAGGGGGAGATCAAGCCGGGTTAGCATTTCGCTGGTCGCGCCCTGGGCAGTAACCTGGCCATTCTCAAGCAAAACCAGATGATCAGCCAAGCGAGCCACTTCATCTGGCGAATGACTTACATAAATAACAGGAATATCCAGCTCATCATGTAGCCCTTCAATATAAGGCATGATTTCGCGTTTGCGATTTAAATCCAAAGCTGACAAGGGTTCATCCATTAGCAAAATCTTAGGATTAACACTGAGTGCACGGGCAATAGCGACTCGTTGTCGTTCACCTCCTGATAATTGGTCTGCACTTCGCTCAAGCAAGGCTCCAATACCTAGCAACTCAATGGCTCTATCTAAGGAAACCTTTCTATCAGGTGTCGACACCCGCTTCATACCATATTGTAGATTCCCTTTAACCGTTAGATGTGGAAACAGGCTTGCTTCTTGAAAAACATAAGCCAAAGAACGTTTATGAGTCGGGACACAATGACGACCTTGCTGCCAGGTCATATCACCCACTTTTAAATAAGCGCCGCGACACGGTTCTAAGCCGGCTATAGCTCTAAGCAATGTCGTTTTTCCACAACCGGAGGGGCCAAATATAGCGGTAACACCTTTGTCAGGAATACTGAATTCAACATCCAGAATAAAATTTTTCTTTCTAATCTTGAATCTAGCTTCAATGGTCATGGCGGCTCACTTTGAAATGCCCATTGAGCGCATATACTGTCATTAATAGTGTGAATGAGAGCAGCAACAAGCCGCCGGACAACCAGTGAGCCTGCGTATACTCAAGGGACTCTACATGATCATAAATAGCGATAGACAATACCTGAGTCTCTCCCGGAATATTGCCACCGATCATTAACACTACCCCAAATTCACCCACAGTATGAGCAAAGCCAAGCACGGCGGCAGTAATAAAACCTGGTCTGGCTAAAGGAACAGCAACAGTAAAGAAACGATCTAAGGGGGAAGCACCCAAGGTTGCCGCTACCTCTAGAGGGCGTCGACCAATAGCTGTAAAAGCATTTTGTAAGGGCTGAATCACGAAGGGCATAGAATAGAAAACAGAACCAATGACCAAGCCTGAAAAGGTAAATGCCAGAGAGTGAATGCCTAAGCTCGACATGAGTTCACCCAAAGGCCCCTTAGGACCAAGGAGAATGAGCAAATAAAAACCCAATACAGTAGGAGGCAACACCAGTGGAAGAGCAATAATCCCTTCCAATACAAACTTGAATCGCCATCTTGTGCGTGACAACCACCATGCCAAAGGTGTACCTAACAACAGTAATATAAGTGTTGTTAACCCTGCTAGCTTAAGCGTAACTACAAGAGCCAAAACATCTGATTCAGTCAACATCACGGCGTGCTATACCCGTACGCTTGAATGATGGACTGCGATGCCTCGCTCTTTACGAATGAAAGGAACTCCCTAGCAATCGGGTTGTCTTGCAACAGTACCGCTTGTTGCAAGATGGGCGTGTACAGTTGTTTAGGAATTAGCCATAAAGAGCCCGCTATTTTTTGCTCAAACTGTTCTGGTTTCTTTATTTGGGAGTAGGCAATAAAACCCAACTCGGCATTACCACTTTTAACAAACTGAAAGGTTTGACCTATATTCTCACCACGCACAAGACTTGCTTGTTTTGCAGACCATAACCCCATCGTCTGAAGAACCTCTTGGGCAGCCTTTCCATAGGGCGCAAGCTTTGGGTTGGCAATAGCAAGATGACGATACCTTGTACTTTCAAGCACTTTACCATTAGCGTCTATGTAATCGGTTTCTGGACTCCATAAAACAATATGGCCTATAGCGTAAGTGAAACGACTGCCCGCTACCGCATCCCCCTCCTCTTCAAGCCGAGTTGCGCGTTCAGCATCGGCTGAGAAAAAAGCATGAAAAGGCGCACCATGTTTGATTTGTGCATAGTGTTTGCCGGTTGAACCGAAAATTAATGTAATAGTATGATGTGTGTTAGCCTCAAAACGTTTCGCAAGGCTTTTCATTACTGGACTAAAATTACTGGCAACGGCCACACGAATTTCACCCGATGCCACATGCCCAGAGTAGAGCATAAACAGACCGATGGTGGCGAATAGATAAAATGATCGTGCTAGCTTCATTAAGACCTTCATCTTCAAATTAACAATGACGACATAATACGCTAAAGCAACAAAAAAGGCCGCGCGAATTTTAACATAAGCGCAGCCTTTTTCGTGTAATCTTTTAGATTAGCTTCCTAGCATAGACTCTTTCAAACCTTCGTGAGCTGGCTCTTCAGACAACCAGATACCGAATAAAGCTTTCTTGAATTCCATGTTGCTTTTGATTGTATCTTTTAGTTTACCGTTCTTGTAAACCTCAACACCTGTTCCCGGAAGATAAACGATATCGAAAATGTCATTTTCCTGGATTTCTTCTTTGAAAACATCCATAAATGCATTTATTTCAGTCTGGATAGGCTTAACATTACCATTGGTAGCGTTTTCAAAACCTTCTGTAGTTGCGCTAGTCATTTTATCACTGGTGATTAGACCAGATACCATGTGTAGTTTAAGCGCCATAGGCTCATCAGCAACAATGATTGCGTTTGCATCATTGGCTGTCTTTTGAAGGTAAAGGCCACCTACATAGATATCCATAAATAACTTAGTACGGATACCCGCGCCATTAAGTGCAAGCTGTGCTTCACCTGCTTTGATTGAATCTGGAATCTGAATGCCAGCCACTTCTTTAGCGAAAGACATTTGTGTGAACCCTAGAACTAGTACCATTGCTGTAATTAATTGTTTCATTTTACCTTTCATCCCTAATTGATTATTTTTTTAGCCCCGAAATCTTGGTGAACCGCTTCAGGATCAAGTTGATTATACTGCGCAATAATTCTCATACAATTGGAAAATCATCAAATGGACGACTATTTCACATTAGAGCAGGCATAAAAAAACCACGTTTTTAACAATCCGTTTAGATCACTAAAAATGTGGTTTTTTTAGAATATTTGCTCTAGTTATTTAAGCAAATACCTCTTTATTTATCTATTTATTTATTTATTTATTTATTTAAATAAGGTCTCACCAGTTAAGCCTTGCTTCTCAAGAATATCTCTAAGACGCTTAAGCGCTTCAACCTGAATTTGTCTAACTCGCTCTCTGGTTAAGCCAATTTCTCGTCCTACTTCTTCCAGTGTGCTCATTTGATAACCGCGGAGACCAAAGCGTCTCGCGAGCACTTCTTGCTGCTTACCTGATAACTGGTCTAACCAAGTATCAATATTGCCTCTTAAGTTGCTATCCTGAAGCTGCTCCGCAGGATCAGCCGCCGCTTCATCTGCAACGGTATCTAGTAAACATTTATCGCCATTTCCACCTACAGGGGTATCAACGGAAGTGATACGCTCGTTAAGACCCAGCATTCGCTTAACATCTTCGACAGGCTTATCTAATAAATCTGCAATTTCTTCTGCAGTTGGCTCATGGTCGAGTTTCTGAGTCAATTCACGCGCGGCTCTCAAATAAAGATTAAGCTCTTTAACAACGTGAATAGGGAGGCGTATGGTGCGAGTCTGATTCATGATCGCACGTTCGATGGTCTGTCTTATCCACCAAGTGGCATAAGTAGAAAAGCGGAAACCTCTTTCTGGGTCAAATTTTTCAACCGCTCGAATTAAGCCTAAGTTCCCTTCTTCAATAAGGTCTAGCAGTGTTAACCCTCGGTTAACATATCTTCTTGCGATTTTAACAACAAGACGTAAATTACTTTCTATCATGCGCTTACGGCCAGCTTCATCACCTTTTTGAGCTAGTCGTGCGTAATATACTTCTTCTTCTGGTGTAAGTAGTGGTGAAAAACCAATTTCATTCAAATAAATTTGAGTAGCGTCTAGCTGGCGATTGCCTTGTGATTCAGCAGAGTATTTTGATGCCCTTTTCCTATCAATTGGCGTTACAACACTGCTACTTGATTCGGATTTTTTACTGCGTTTTTTGGTACCAGTACCACTGGTTTTACTTTCAAACGCGACTTCTTCTATGAGTTCTTCTCTTTCTGCTGACATAACACTTGCCCTGCTTTCTGCATTATTTCTCACGCCTTCAAACAAGTGCGTCGAAATAACCTAGTTGTTTTATGGACTACCCTGTTTGGTCATACGATATAACGATAACCAAACTTCTTATTTTTGCTTAAAGTCCTTTTAGGTTTTTATCCTGATTAGGCTCCCGTTTTAAGCTATCGCCTTTTAGGCAAATAACTCAAAGGGTTAACCGGTTTTCCATCTCTTCGTATTTCGAAATGAAGTTTTACCCGGCTTGTTCCAGTATTCCCCATTTCAGCAATTTTTTGGCCTGCTTTTATTCTTTGACCTTCTTTTACCAGAATTTGTTCATTATGCGCATAGGCACTTAGGTAATGTTCGTTATGATTTATAATTATTAACTTCCCATACCCAAGTAATCCGCTTCCGGCATAAACCACTTCACCACTGGCTGCTGAAAATACTGAATCACCTAATTTACCGGCAATGTCGATACCCTTATTAACTTTGCCCGTACTGTCTCTCGACTTAGTACCTTTCGGTTTAGTATACGTTGCAATAATAGCGCCAAGATGAGGCCATCGCCATTTCACACCCTTGACGCTCTTTGTTTTTCTGCTACTAGAAGTCTTTTTGCCGGAGGTCGAAGTAACCTTATTTTTTGTAGGGTTTGTTTTTTTCTTTGACGTTTTGTTTTTTGATGATGAAGACTTATGTGCACCACTCGAAACAGTACCACGCAGGTCTAATCGAATACGCTGTCCATATTTAATCGTATAAGGTGGTTTAATTTTATTTGCAGAGGCCAATTCCTTGTAATCTCTGCCGTAGCGCCATGCGATGGAATATAAAGTTTCTCCTTTACGCACGCTATGAGCACCAAAATATACCGGCGGATTGAAGTTTTGGTCATTATATATATCACTTGTATTACAAGCAGATAAGATAAGTGAGAAGAAGGATACAATCAAAAAACGAAGACACGACGCACTAAGTCGCCGATAAAATAGGCTACTGACTGGATATTTACTAGTCGTCTTTAATCGATACACAATAATTTTATATACTATTAATTAAGATACATATACCAATAAAGTATATAAGGAATCAATCAATATTAAGAAACTACGCTAACCTATTATTCTAGCAAACTATTTTAATTCAGCCACACGGTAAAAATGGTTACCTATTCCTTTTCGTGTTACTAAACGGAACACCATAAAGTAACACACGGTTCACATTTTTAGTGTCGACTACGCCCGCTATTCACTACGAGTCCGGCCTAACTGCTCCAATAACAAAACAACAACAATGCCGCACACAAGAGAAACAATAGCCCAGCCAAGATAAGCGGAATGCCCGGTTAACATCTCATATTGCTCAGGTAAAATATTATTTTGAAGAAGAGGTACTTGCTCTCCATGGCTATTCAGGCGAAAGCTTAGGGTCTCTTTCCATGGCCATACTTTATTAAGCGCGCCAATCATAAAGCCTGTTAATACTAATAAGGTGTAGTCATGGAAACGCTTAAACGCCCACGCCAGAATATTAGCAATAGTAAGAAGCCCGACTACACATCCCCCAGCAAAAACTGCAAGTACGGCTACATCCAGTGACTTGACTGCATCTAAGATAAAGCCATACATACCCAGCAGCAATAATATAAAACTGCCGGATATACCAGGAAGTATCATTGCACAAATAGCCAGACAACCAGCAAAGAACACGTTAACCGTTGTTGCTTCAACTTCTGCTAACGAAGCATTCCCAAGACTCCAGGCAACTGCAACCCCTACTATAATAGGAAGTGCATTGATTAAACGCCATATTTTAACTTGTTGACTCACATGCCAGACAGACGCCAGCACAAGTCCAAAGAAAAATGACCATAACATCTCAGGGTAAGCGACCAGCAAATAGCTAATTAGTTTAGCCAGCGAAAACACGCTAAAAAGTATTCCTGAAAATAGCGTGAGTAGAAAAGTGCCATTAATAGAGTTCCACGCGGCCGCAAAACCCTGCTCCTTAAGTGTAACCAGGGTTCGCCATGAAACAGACTGAATAGAATTAATTAGCTCTTCATATATACCTGTAATGAAAGCTATGGTGCCCCCTGATACTCCGGGAACAATATCTGCGGCTCCCATTGCGGCACCTTTAAAAAATAATAACGCTTTTTCTTTACTCAAAATACATTTCCATAGCTAACGAATTACACCACCCAGAAGTGGTACAAAATATACGGGCTCAATCACTCGGTGATCAAAGTTATTCCCTCTACGTGTTACCACTGTAAGTTCCTGCTTATCACCACCCACTGGAATAACCAGTCGACCGCCATCAGCAAGCTGCCTCAATAACTCTTCGGGTATTTCACTAGGGGCTGCTGTTACAATAATACCGTCATAAGGAGCGGCTTCTGGCCAGCCCATGCCACCATCCGCATGACGAGTTCTGACATTACGCAAGCCTAGCTGCCTTAAACGCTGCTTTGCTTTTTCTTGTAGCGGTCTAATTCTCTCTACACTAAAGACTTCATTAACTAACTGAGCCAAAACAGCTGTTTGAAAGCCAGAACCGGTTCCCAACTCAAGCACCCTCGAAGGCTTTGACTCAAGTAGTATCTCAGTCATCCTTGCAACAATATAGGGTTGAGATAGGGTTTGGTTATGCCCAATGGGCAGAGCCGTATCTTCATAGGCTCTATGTGCTAATGCTTCATCAAGAAAAATGTGTCTGGGCGTATCT
>Ga0105351_1001238_pt1 | contig 11751 bp, 12 predicted proteins | sample EN4Hudsemesocosm_FD_83662 | JGI IMG/M metagenome (GOLD analysis project Ga0105351, IMG submission 83662) | Methane-oxidizing microbial communities from mesocosms in the Hudson Canyon - EN4B Hudson Canyon | ecosystem: Environmental > Aquatic > Marine > Cold seeps | place: Hudson Canyon... | reverse complement strand
CTCCAGCGTTCCGTGATGCTGGAGCATCACAAGCTGCATTCCCACGCTGGAGCGTAGGAACGATGAGTAGTAATGGTTTATTTATTGCGAGTTGCCTAATGCAGGCTAAAGCACTGCGCTCCATTACTCTTAAACTTAATGGTAGTGGAACTTTAAAGCGGGTAAGTTCATTCTTTTAAGGTTCCTTGATTGATGAATGACGGTTTAGATAAACCTTAGAAAAAACAGGATTGATTAGCTGTTTATTTTCAGCCCAGGCTAAATTGTTATCAAAGAGTTTTTTCAGGTGATCCATGGTTAACTGTCCTTTTTTTCGAAATTGCCGTTATTATCGACTTCCTGTATTTCCTCCTCTACTATAGCTAAGGATTCTATATATTCAGCAAACCAGGGTAATTTTTTAATATTTTGCAAATCATCATCATTGATAATGTTTTCTTCACTAGGTATTAATCCATGCTCCCGGGCATTGTTTAACGCTTTTAAACAAGCATCTCCCTTGTTTTGTAAAGCATACATGCAAGCCAGGTTATAAGAAGCAGAACCCAATTGAATATTCTCAGCTAATTCAAATGAATCCTTTGCTTTGCGATATAGATCATCATCTAAATTGACTTGTTTAGATTTAGCCAGGCCTAATAGTGCGACACCTCCATCTACTGCGGCTCCTAAATGATTAGGGCAAATAGATTGGCAAACGGAGAATTTACTAATAGCGGCTTCAAAAATCTTAGCTGCCTCAGTGGAAGATTTAGTTTGTGCTTGATGGAAAAGTGCAAAACCCCAATAGTAAAGGGCATCGGCATATTGTGAATATGACTCAGAAATAGCAGCAAAACGAGTAAAGGCTTGTTGAAATAATTGCTCAGCATTTTCTCCGCTTTCTTGTCGTGCATCAAGCGTTAATTGTTGTGCCTTTTTTAAATTTTTACCACTCAAAATATAACTGTGAATTGACATAAGTTCCTTTAGTAAAATGCTGGCTTAAATAAGCCAGAAAAGATTATGTAAATAATGCATAACATGCATTGAGATTGTGTTGATACTGCTTTTGCCCCATTTACATTTGGAAGCATAGGTATCTACACAAATATTTGAGTAGATTTTCACCTAAAACAGTTGGTTTTAAAGGAGGCCCCTCCTACTGAGCTGAATAACAGCTACTTGTGTAGATACCTATGCCCTGGAAGGAGGGTATTACTTAGTTGTAAGTCAGTTTTTCAAAAGTATAAACCAATTTTTCGGTAAGCAAATGATTTTAGTTTTTTCTTATTTTATGCCACCAACCCGATACTGTACCAGTTAAACTAGGTGATGAGCTAGGGGTAACTGTTTGTGTATCATGAGTTTTAATTTTTAAAGTGGTTTTATGCTTTAATGAAGCAATAAAGTCCATCCCTAAAATAAATTTTGCTCGTATAAAAGCAACCCCCAATAAAGCCAAAATCAAAGGGAAAAACTCATAAAAAATGCCTACGGCAGTCGATTGTTCATCATATGTTTCACTAGAAAGTTCACCTGCTGAGTTTGCTGTTGCGGTATACCCTTGATCTATAAGATCACCTAGAATAGCTTGATCTAATGATCCTTGAAGTGCCCCGATCATTGAATAGCCAAGAAACTTGAAGAGAAGAAAAGAAATACCGCCAATAGCAGCCCACATTAGCGCCTGTTTTTTTACAGAAGCTGCAGATGAGAAAAACCAGACGGCAACTATAATATTAATTATTCCAAAAATAACACCCATTGTTAAAGCCTCGTTATAAAATTAAAAAAAGCCGATCCCTGGCTATAAGTATTGATAAGCATCCTTGCCGTCGTAGCGCATCAAGTAGCTGTTATTATAGGAACTGAAGCTTTCAACAACCTTACAAGCCAATGAAAATTTTATTAATAGAAGATGACGAGGTTCTCGCTGATGGTCTTACCCATACGCTTTCTAATAGTGGTTATTGTGTAACGGGTGCTACAAAAGGGGCCTATGCGGAACATTTGCTGAAAGCTCAGGGCTTTGATTTGATAATTCTGGATTTGGGTTTGCCCGATATGGATGGCCTGCAACTATTACGTAGATTACGCAGTCAGAAATTATCATTACCCATTATGATCCTGACTGCGCGTGATGATATGAATGATCGTATTGAGGGCATTAGTCAGGGCGCTGATGATTATATGACTAAACCATTTGAACTAAGAGAACTGGAAGCACGGCTACAAGCTTTGGTCCGGCGTTGTTATGGTGGCTTTGATCATATTATTGAAGTGGGAAGTTTACAGTTAGATACTGGTAATCATCAAATAATTGCTAACGGGATATTGCTAGAATTATCTGCACGAGAGTTAGCGGTATTAGAGGTATTGATGATGCAGAAGGGCAGGGTCATCAGTAAAGATAAAATTGCACAACATTTATCTTTACATGGTGATGCGCTGGCAGATAATGCTATTGAAGTTTATATTCATCGCATTAGAAAGCGTATTGAACCTTACCAGATGGGTATTAGAACACTTCGAGGTTTAGGCTATTTATTGGAAAACAAAGCAAATGAATAACGTGAGCAGTTTAAAATCAGCAATAGCCTATCGGTTGATTATTCCCGTTATTATATTTATTGTTTTAGAAACGGCATTATCTTATTTTGTTACTTTACATTATGTTGAAAAAACCTATGACCGTTGGTTGCTAGACTCAGCTCGTTCATTGGTTCAAGAAGTTAAGCTTATTGATAATAATATTTCTGTAGAGTTGTCATCTACAGCTTTAGAAATATTTAAATGGGACGAAACTGATACGACTTTTTTTAAAATTAATACAGAAAAAGATAAACTACTCGCGGGTGACATACAATTACCAGCGCAATTATCATCTATTAATACTGACCAGCCTGTTTATTCATTTGCAGTGATTGATGATGATCCAATTCGCATGGTTTCTCTGCTGGTTCCAGGTAGGCTACCAGAAAAGGTTTATATCCATGTCGCCGAGACTTTAAATAAGCGACAGGATATGATGGTTGATATATTGCTGGCTGATTTAATTCCGCAAATAGTATTAACCTTGTTTATCAGTCTACTTCTTTTTGAAGCTATAAACCACGGACTTGCTCCTTTGCACAAATTGGCTAATGATATTTCACAGCGCTCACCAACTGATTTAAGCCCTATTCCTGAAACAGATGTATTTGCTGAAGTAAAATCATTAACAGATACCATTAATCATTTATTAGAACAGTTATCAGCGGCTATTAATTCCCAACAGCGGTTTGTCGCAAATGCTGCACACCAATTACGCACGCCTTTGGCAGGACTTAAACTACAAGCTGAGCGAGCTCAGCGTGAGGAAAATATTGGCAATATGCATCCGGCTTTATCACAAATACAAAACAGTGCAGATAGAGTTTCCCATATGATTAAACAGCTATTGGTATTGGCACGCTCCAGTCCGGTTGAAGGCTGTCATCAGATGGAAAAAGTTGATTTATACAGGTTAGCCAGGGAAGTGTGCATTGAATGGGTTCCCAAAGCTTTAGAAAAAGGGATAGAGATAAGCTTTGAGGCTAAAGATCAAGCCTGTTTTGTGATGGCGGATAGGGTTTTATTAGCAGAGTTACTGGCTAATTTATTAGATAACGCAATTGCTTATGGAGATGATCAGGGAAACATCTTAGTGAAATTAAGCAATGACTCTGTTATTTGTTTAAGCGTTGAAGATGATGGTCCAGGCATTCCTGAGTTTGAAAAAGATAGAGTTTTTGAACGTTTTTATCGTATCCCGGGTAATTCGAGTAATGGTTGTGGATTAGGCTTAGCCATTGTTAAAGAAATTGCAGAATTGCATGAAGTGAAATTATTACTATTAGAATCAAGTATCGGGGGAACTCGAATTGATTTGCAATTTAATGGGTGTGATATGAATTGATTTCTAGCTTTTAAATTGTTTGCTCGGATACAAGTATGAACGAGGAGAGACTTATCATACTGGTGATTCCTTACAATGGAAAATGGGAAAGAAAGTTTAATAATTAATTTGTTTTTTATTTAGTAGCTCCTAAAAGAATGAGTGAGTCCGTGAGAGAAATATTAGCCCAGATAAATAAAAAGTAGCCGAAAGATAGTAAACCGCAGATGATCAGAATGATAATGGAAAAGAATAATAAGAGGGAGTAAACTGCTTTTCCATACGGGCTATTAATTAGAAATAGCTCATAAATAATTGGTGATGTAATGAACACTGAAGAACTAATAAATGAAGCTGTTTCGTTTCCAATTGAAAAACGCGCATTGGTGGTTGATTCTATACTTCAAAGTTTCAATCAACCAGAATCTGATATTGATGATAAATGGAAAGAAGTCGCTCAGAAAAGACTAATGGAAATAAGATCTGGAAAAGTAGAAGCTATCTCAGGTGAGGAGGTTTTTAATAAAATCTGGAATAAGTTTGAAAGATGAATTTTAAATTTCATCCTGAGGCGGAAATAGAATTTAACGAAGCTATTGATTATTACGAAAGAATAGAGACTATGCTTGGTTATGACTTTGCTATTGAGGAATACAATACAATTCAGCGATCTGTATCATTTCCCGACTATTGGAAGCATAGGAAATGAGTATAGATAGAGCAAAAAACTGAAATGGGAAAGCAATTACTATTGTTCAAGCGGTCAAGCCGCTTAATTCATGCTTAAATGCAAAAATAAAAATCGGAATTATAATGGCTAAAATTCTTATTATCTATTCATCTACTGATGGTCACACTAAGAAAATAGGCTTGCGCTTACAGCAAATCGCCGAAATTCAAAATAATCAAGTAACATTAATCTCTGTAAATAATAGAAACACAATCGATTTAAACTCATTTGACAAAATAATTATTGGCGCAAGTATCCGCTATGGAAAACACAGCAAAGAAATTTATGAATTTATAAAACAAAATTCACAGATTTTAGACAGTAAAGCTAATGCATTCTTCTCGGTGAATGTTGTTGCCCGTAAAGCAGAAAAAAATAAACCTGAAACAAATCCGTATCTGCAAAAGTTTCTTAAGGAAATATCATGGAAGCCCAAAAAACTAGCTGTGTTTGCTGGGAAAATCGAGTATCAAAAATACAGCTTCTGGGATCGATGGATGATCAGATTAATTATGTGGATGACCAACGGACCGACTGATCCAAAAACAAATGTTGAGTTTACAGACTGGAACCAAGTTGAAGGTTTTGGTCGAGTTATTGGAGAAAATATGTTTGAAATTCATATTAACGCCTAAATATTCTTTAACTTTTCTGTTGAAAATAGATTCCGTTTGATAGTTGCCACACTCTGCGTCACTGCTATTAAGTTAAGGGATGGAAATTCAAAAAAATAAGCTGTTATATTGTAGCATTATCGCAAAATGTTGGATTACGTTATCTCTCTACGCTCAATAAGCTAACCCGACCTGCTAATTTGATTGAGGATGAAGGTTGGGATAAAGTCAAACAACCGATCATCAATGTCAGTTGGGATGATGCCCAATGTTATGCACGATGGTTAAGTAAAAAAACAGGAAAAAAATATCGACTGCCGACAGAAGCTGAATGGGAATATGCTGCCAGGGCAGGAACAACAACTGAGTATTATTGGGATAAACAGGATATCAATGGTTTTGCTTGGTATGAAGTTAATTCTGGGCGTAAGAGGCATCCGGTTGGGGAGAAAAAAGCCAATCAATTTGGTCTTTATGATATGTCAGGTAATGTTTATGAATGGGTACAGGATTGCTGGCATGATAATTATGAAGGTGCGCTTAGCGATGGTTCAGCCAGGGAAGAAGCGAATCAGGGTGATTGCGGCCGTCGCGTGCTGCGTGGTGGCTCTTGGAAATTCAGATGGTGGGATTTGCGTTCGGCGTACCGGGGCAGCAGCAGGCCGGATTACCGCACCAGCTTCATCGGGTTCCGTCTCGCTCAGGACTTTAATTAACCTTTTCTCTTTGCTCTTTTACCCTTTAGGGAGTCCAGGGGGCAGAACCCCCAGGTTTTAAATAAAGCAACATACAACGGATAAATGATCATATCAGTCAATAACATAACTATACCTGATGACCCATGAGTTTCCGCATAATATACGGAAAAAGAATAAATCCAACTGCTATGCGTCATCCCCGAGGTCTTTTATCGGGGATCCATTCATCGTAAATTTTGATTCCTGCTAAGAGAATGCAGGAATGACGGGTTAGAGAAGTTGGATTTTTAAAAAAGGCGGAGAGCCATGGGTAATAGGGTAACTATAAAAAATGGGGAGCAAGCTGATGGAAAATTATAAACCAGTATTAAATGTTTATCTTATCTGGCACCCAGATGCAAAACACAATTGCCCTGAGCTGGCAGATGAAATTTTTAACTTGTTAAATCATCATCCGGGCCGAGCATTTGCCCGTGGTATCGGAATACCGGTTTTTTATCGCTGCCTTGCAGAGCAGCAAAGTCAATTCCCCAAAGCCATAGACATGGATGCGGCAGACCATACCGTGGTGTTTGTGTTGGTGGAAGATAATCTGGTTTGTGATGAGGACTGGGCGGATTATATTGCAGCATTGAATACTCAAACCCAGCAGTCCGATGGTAAACATCTATTAGTTCCCGTTGCGTTGACAACATCCGCCTTTAATTTGCATCCGGACATGGCTGAAACCAATTTTGTCCGGCTGTTGATGGAAGATTCGGCAGAGCTGCAACAGGCTTTGCAATTCCATGTACTGCATATTCTCGCTCGTTTGTTAGATAACCGTGCCCGGCAGACGCAACAGGGTATTACACTGAGCCCTTCGCCGATTAAACTGTTTATCAGTCATACCAAACGCAATGATGCTTCCTTACAATTGGCGACAGCGATCAAACAATTACTGGATAATAGCCAAATGGCTCGGTTTTTTGATTCGGTGGATATTGCCCCAGCGTTTAATTTTGTCGATGAAATTAAAGCCAATATCGAACAATCGGCGCTGTTGGCAATTCGTATTGATCAATATACCGAAAGTCCCTGGTGTCGGTTAGAAGTGATGGAAGCAAAACACCAGCATCGCCCGATAATTATCGTAGATGCTTTGCAATATCAAGAGACCCGCAGCTTTTCAGGGCTGGCTAATTGTCCCTGCATACGCTTTGATGCCTCAGTCGATCTTAACAGTGCAGAAAGCCAGTTTCGATTAAAGGATGTGATCAATTTTTCCTTACAGGAAGTGCTACGTTTTTGTTATGCCCGTGAACATCTTAAAAAACTAAAAGCGGTATTGGGTTTGCCGGAACAAACCAGGCTATTAGCGCATGTGCCTGAACAACGAGATATACAGGCTGCATTAGCAAATAATCAAAAGCCGTTATTATATCCAGATCCGCCGCTGGGACACGCGGAAAATGAGGAACTACAGCAAGATAATATTGAGCTACTAACCCCCACGACCAGTCAAGGCAGTTCCTTAACAGGGCAAAGTATAGGGTTGTCAATTTCCGAACCCGATGCCAACGAATTAAATAGATTGGGCTTAAGCAAAAAACATCTGGATCATGCGATGGTGGAACTGGCACGGCATTTATTAGTGCAGGGCGCTGATCTGGTTTATGGCGGGAACTTAAGCCCCGGTGGTTATACCGAAACGCTGATGGGTTTGGTTCGCTATCACAATGATGCCCTGATTGAACAAAAGGCCAAGCTGGTCAATTATTTGGCCTGGCCATTATGGTCTACGATAGATATAAGCTGGCAAGCGCAAAACAAAGATGCGATAAAAATTATCAAGATCAATGCCCCGGAAGATTTGCAACAGTCAGGCAATCTCAATGATCTGCCAGCAGGCAGTGATATTAATAAAATTGACCCTTACATCTGGGCGCGATGCCTTAGCGACATGCGAGAGCAGCTGATTCAAAACACTGGCGCACGTATTCTGCTGGGTGGAAAGTTGAGTCACTATAAAGGTAAATACCCCGGTATTGTCGAAGAAGCTTTGCTGGCCCTGAAAAACCAGCAAGCCTTATTTTTACTGGGTGGCTATGGTGGAGCAGCGGCAGCGGTAATCCAGGCTTTGCAAGGCCTGAAAGCAGAAAAATTGACTGCTGATTTTCAACGCCGTAATGCCGATTATGCAAAATCCATGGATGATTATAATCAAGGTATTGCAACGGATTCTTCTCACCTGCAGGTGATTGATTATCCCGCATTAAATCAGGCATTTGCATCAATCGGCATAAAAGGGTTAAATAATGGTCTGACAACAGAAGAAAATCAGCTGTTATTCACCACCGACAATATTGAGCAGGCCATCTGGTTGATTGTCACAGGATTGAGCAGGATAAATATAAAATCACAATAAGACTGGCATGTAAGGAGATAGGCTTTATGAACTGCAAACTATCATGGCATTTGGAATACAGTAGGACGTTTGCTAGTGCTTTTATCGCATTACAGCGTAGCCTCCTGGTCAAACTGGACAAGCTGTTAGGCCAGCCACAATTGAACAGCCTAATGCGAATGGGTGGTTAGTAGTGATGGCAGATTCTTATCCTAAAATATTTATCAATTACCGGCGTAAGGATGCACGAGGGTTGGTTGAAAAATTGTATGAATATTTATCCTCAATTTATGGTGAGGAGGCGATTTTTTTCGATCAAAACAATATCATCAAGGGCGCACCTATAACAGATACCATTCAACAAAAGTTAAAGCATTGTGATTTATTTATACCGGTAATAGGCCCTAACTGGGATAGACAAAGTTATTTAAAAAGACTGAATGAGCCTATGGACTGGGTCAGGCAAGAAATGGAACTGGCGATTGAATTAAAAAAACAAATTCTACCCATTTTGATTGACAGAGAATTCGTACCAGACAGTAAAGGAATCCCCAATTCCATAAATTACCAGGCAATTTTTGATATTAATGGCATCAAGTTAAAAGAGGATACCCAATACTGGGATGAAGAAATTAAACGCTATGCAGAGATAATACAATCGCATACAGGCTTACAGCCCAAAAAAATAGAAGATCATAGCAGTGCAGATGAACAGTATATTGAACAGATTTGTTTTTTGAATCGGCACACTGAATATGGCATAGTTAAAAATCCTAATAAAAATTCCAACTTTATGTTTGCAGGATCTGGGTCTGAGCGTTCCGGTTTTAATGCCTTTGCTAAACGCTGCAGCCTGGAAATTTTAGCCGGTACAGAAATAAAAAACATAAGCTGGAATCAGTTTGACAATATGCCTAATGCCAGAGCACGTAAATCTGAATTGCTGGACATGCTGGGTAAGGCATTAGTGCTTGAAGTTAACGGTTTAGAGGAGCAGGACAAAATAAAAATGCTGCAGGAACATTTTCGCAATAAAAAGTATGTTTTCCGTTGCACCCGATTCAGCGCCTCATCCAATAACCATAACAAAGGAAGCCTGCAAGAATGGTGGACAATTTGGAAATCATTAATCGGTGATGATCTTAGCAGCAGCGTGTTAGTGTTGTTATTTACTGTTCCGGGCTGGAAATTACGCTTCAATCTATTCACTCGTTTCCCTAAACATACTGAACCAGAAAACCTTGGGTCATTTAAAGCGATTAAACAAAGTGATGTTAAGAGCTGGAAAAATGGACTTGTAAAACCTTTTAATGATTTTTTACCTGATCAGGCAATTTCAAAATTATTCTTTATGAACGGGTCGAGGGATTTTCAGGATATTGAAGAAGGGTTATTGCAAGCGATGAAAAAAGTACAGCGTAGACATTTAGATAATTGATATACAACTCACACAGGTGATTCAATGCCAAACCAACAATCTCCACTAGATACGCCTGCAAAAATGATGTTTCAGGAGTTGCAAATAGAACCTATGGACTGGGATAAAATGACTCACCCAGAGGGTTATGTACTTTGGGATGAAGATTTACAGGCAGCAGCCAGGGTGGCGTTAGCATTAGGTAAACCCTTATTGCTGACCGGTGATCCGGGGGTTGGTAAGTCGGAATTTTCCCGCTGGCTGACACAGCAGTTAGGCTTGGGTGAAAGGCTGAAATTTGTGGTTAAATCATCCACAGAAGCGACGGATTTATTTTACCAATATGACACGCTGGGACGTTTTCATGATGCCCAGATGAGCAGCCTGGAAAAGCCAACCTCATCGTTAAACACGACTGAAAAGCAAGATATTGATCCCTTACGTTACTTAAGCTATAACGCTTTAGGGCTTGCTATGCTTTATTCGGTAGGCAGGCAGAAAGCTGAGGAAATGGGGTTTATCAGCGATAATATGAACGCTGACTTTCTTGATCCATTCCCGAAACTGCCAACCAGAACGGTGGTGTTGATTGATGAAATAGACAAAGCTCCGCGCGATGTACCCAATGATATGCTAGATGAAATAGACAAAATGGCATTTAGCATCAAGGAGATTGGCAATCGTAAGTTGACAGCAGATAAATCAAATCGTCCCGTGGTGGTGATTACCAGCAACTCCGAAAAGGATTTGCCGGAGGCTTTTTTACGTCGTTGCATCTATTACCATATTCCTTTTCCGGAAAACCCAGAACACTTACGTAAGATTGTTTTAAGTCGATTGAGCGGGCGACTGGCAGAAACCAGCAACCTTCATCATGATGCACAAGTGATGCTGCAATATTTGCGTAGTGATGACCTTTCTTTTGTCAGTAAACCGGGGGTTTCGGAGTTGCTGGATTGGTTAAATGAGCTAACTCGGGAACGTCATCATTTGGCAATGCGACTGAGAGAACATCCTAATGCACATATTGCCGCTAAAACCACACTGATGAAACATGCTGAAGACCAGAAACAAGCGACGCTAGAGAACTGGAACCAATGGTTAAATAAAGCTGGGCTGATGGATGAGCAAGGAAACAGCTGAAAAGGTGATTGTTCAGCTGACAGCATTAAGCAGATTACAGGATAATTTGCAGGCTTTGTTATGCGATCTGCGGAGCAATGGCTATAAGGTCGGTATAGATCAGTATTTATCAGCACAGACCCTGTTTATTAACTGGCAGCAGCAAACCGTGACGCAACAAACCCTACGAGCTTCACTGGGGGCCTTGTTTAGCACCAGTCCTGATGAACAACAACGCTTTACTGGGATTTTTCAGAACTGGTATCAGCAATATGCAGAACAAGCGACTCTGCAAGCAAAAACCGTAGAACGATTAAGTAAACCCCCTAAATGGTCAGAAATACCTAAAATCAACAGGCGTCAGCGATGGTTAGTGGGATTATCGGTATTAATCGTTACATTTTTTATACACTGGCTGATTGAATCGGCGCAAATAGATCATTCCCTAAAAGGAACTGATAAGCCGCCAACTTCACTTTCTAATAAAAAAACAATTGGTAGTAAGGGGACTGTAGACACTCAGTTATTTATTCCTGCGCCTCATATGCCGGCAGAACCCGTTATTGCACCCGCTAGTTACAGGCATTGGAGTCACTTTTTACTCTATTTTCAAGGCTTGTTACTGGCTGCTTTTATCTTTTGGTTTGCCTTGCAACTCAAGCAACGGTATTTGACTTTAAGCCGTAGGCATAGCCAAACAGATCAGCCGAAACGGTTAGAATCTCTGCATCTAAAGCAATCTTTAATTGATTTGTTCCCCGCTTTGGCTTTAAAGCCAGTTTTACAGACTTGGCGAAGTTTTTTGCCGTTTCGTAGTCATCGCCTAAATGAATCCGCTACGGTTCAGGAAACTATTCTGAGTAATGGTTATGTGCAAATGGTTTAT
>Ga0105351_1001219_pt1 | contig 11857 bp, 7 predicted proteins | sample EN4Hudsemesocosm_FD_83662 | JGI IMG/M metagenome (GOLD analysis project Ga0105351, IMG submission 83662) | Methane-oxidizing microbial communities from mesocosms in the Hudson Canyon - EN4B Hudson Canyon | ecosystem: Environmental > Aquatic > Marine > Cold seeps | place: Hudson Canyon | collected... | reverse complement strand
TTTTATCGTGAAGATAATTTATTAGCAACTCGGGGTGATGGTATTCATGGAAATGACATTACTTCTTGTTTTGACAAAGGTGTGGTTAATGTTGGAAAAGGGGTTCCCGGAATTGGAGAACTCGTAATGACCACAGATTATTTTAAAAAGAATCTGAAAAAATTAGGGTATGCACACCCACGAAATATTTGTGTCGGGGTGGTGAATTCAGATGAGGTGAATGAAGATTTTATTCAAGCACTTAATGACGGAGTGGTTCGGTTTGTACCCTACTCCACATTGGATCGGTGGGAAGGTAGCTTTGATGAGCTTATAGATAATCATGAAGCTATCCAGAAGCAAGTCTTGGAATCTTGTGAATACCCAACGGATGGGGTTGTTGTCGAGATCACTCATAACTCTTTAAAGACTCTGCTCGGGTCAACCAATCATCATAATCGTTGGCAGATTGCTATAAAACAACGTTCTGAGGCCAAAGACACCACAGTTAATTCAATCATGTGGCAGACAAAAAGAACCGGACGGGTTACCCCGGTATTAGAAGTTGAACCAATTGAGCTATCAGGAGCAACTGTTTCGCGTGTGACGGCACATCATGCAGGTAATGTTAAAGCACTTCGTCTTGGTAAAGGGGCTGTTATTTCAGTCGAGCGCTCAGGCGAAGTTATTCCTAAAATTGTAGGCGTTATAAAGCCCTCTTCAAAAACACAGATTACAAAAACTTGTGATTCTTGTGGAAAGGAGTTGACTTGGCAAAGAGACTTTCTGGTTTGTACTAATCATTCTGCATGCCCAGCTCAAATGGAAAATACATTAGAGCACTTTTTTAAAATTCATGGACAGGTTGACGGGTTTGGGTCCAAAAGTATTACTAAGTTAGTCGCCGGAGGCATTGATACACTAGAGAAGATATATGACTCTAATGAGGAGGATTTTGAGAAAATTGGGTTTGGACCCGTTCAATCAAAAAATTTAAGAAGAGAGTTAGATCGATCCATTCAAGTTGAAACTGAGGATTGGCGTTTTCTTAGCGCTTTCGGAATTCCACAACTGGGTCGAGGCGATTCCAGACGCTTGTTGCAAAATATACAAATTAATAATCTCATGAAAGTAACTAAAGAAGAACTTATGGAAATTGAAGGTTTTGCAGAGATTTCATCAACAGATATTGTCAATGGATTAAATAAGAGGTGGCCAACAATTAATCGTATGCTTGGTCTTGGATTTAATCTGTCTCAAACTGCATTACTTTCTGAAACAGAAGATATTGAATCTCCTGTAAGTGGAATGAAACTCGTTTTTACAGGAAGAATGGTTCTTGGGTCAAGAAGTGAGATGAAAAAAATTGCACTGAAACTAGGGGCACAAGTACAAAGCTCAGTTTCTGGCAAAACAGACCTATTGATATGCGGAGAAAAAGTCGGGCCAACAAAAATAGCTAAAGCTGAAAAGCTTGGTATCCGAGTTATTAGAGAGAAAGACTATAATGCTTTACTCGATGAACGTTAATGATTCTTTAATATTTCTTTCAATCCCCCAGGTCCATATTGATAAGTGATTTATTCAGGCTTATTTCTGCTCATATCGCCCAGGCGCCAACACATTTTCAAGTAATCTTATAAAAGAGTATGGGGTGGCCCTCAGCAGAAAAACCAGAAACCTGTATGTCTTTGTCGGAACACATAAGCTCTTACCTTTAAACATGGCTTCAACACCCTCTTTCGCAATTCTTTCAGAGCTGAATTTCATGAAAGAAGGGACAGCATCCATCATTTCTTGTACATTACTCGCTGTATGAAAATTGGTCACAGTAAAACCTGGGCAGACAGCAGTGGAGGTAATCCCTAGACGGTTGTAACTAGAATTCATGGCATCACTAAATCGATTCATAAATGTTTTGATAGGTCCATAGAGAACCTGAATTGCAGAAGGTGGCGCAAATGCTGCTACAGATGAAACAATCATGATTTTACCACTTTTCTGTTTAATCATATCTTTGACGAATAGCTTGGTAAGAGTGATCACTGAGGTTCCTAAAACACGAATGAAGTTTTCTTCATCTTCTATAGAGGTGACATGAAATGGGGTTGCTATTCCATAACCAGCATTATTTACTAATATCTCTATGTTATATCCTCTTTGTTTTGACGTTTCGTAAATATAAGTCACCGAGTCTTTGTTTGCTAGATCGCTCGAAATGTAATCCACAGATACATTAAATTCATCTGAAAGTTTATTACAGCAGTCCTGTAGGTTTTTCTCATTCCTCGAAATCAAAAGAATGTTATATCCTCGTCCAGCTAAATTCCTGGCAATTTCATAACCAATTCCTGAAGAACCACCAGTAATAAGTGCATAATTATTTGTCATAGTCTTAGAAATACTTCAAAGGATTATTGAGATCACAATCCTATTGTTGATCAATTAATAAATTTTTATATTCTTCTCTTAAATCAAATTTGAGAAGTTTACCAGTGGCACCATGAGGCAGTTCTTTTAGAAAAATGATTTCATCGGGTATCCACCATTTCGCCACTTTTGAAGAAAGAAACTCTAGAATGCTATTTTTATCAATCTCGTCACCAGAATTTGTTACAACAAACATAATTGGTCTTTCATCCCATTTTGGATGAGGGACGCCTACCACGCATGCTTCTGCTATTTCTGGGTGACCAACAGCAGCATTTTCTAGATCTATTGAGCTAATCCATTCTCCACCGGTCTTAATTACATCTTTTGCTCTATCGACAATAGTCATATACCCGTCTTTATCGATACTTGATATATCACCGGTATCAAACCACCCTTCATCATCTACAGCATCTTTTTCTGCTTTAAAATATTTTTGAAGGATCCAAGGGCCTCTAACCATCAGATGCCCATAAGCTTCTCCATCGTTAGGTAAGTCATTACCAGAGTCATCTATGATTTTAAGCTCCACACCAAAAACAGGCCTTCCCTGCTTGAGTTGCAGTGTGTATTTTTCCTCTTTACTCATTGCTTCCATTTTTTTAGTGGGGAGATTTGTGGTTCCTAATGGGCTCATCTCAGTCATTCCCCAAGCATGGATAACATTGACATCATGAACTTCATCAAACTCTTTAAGCATAGCAAGAGATAAAGCTGATCCACCGATGATGGTATTCTTAACTGAACTTAAGATTTTCTTATGTTCTCGACAATAAGCCAACAGTTGCATCCACACCGTGGGAACACCAAAAGTGCTATTAACTTCTTCTTGATCTATAAGCTCATAGAGTAATTCTCCTTCCATTCCTATTCCTGGCATCACTAGTTTATTTCCGGTCATTGGACCAAAATATGGGATTCCCCAAGCCAAAACATGAAACATTGGGACGACCATTAATATACAATCATCTCGATCAATAGTAAGTGCTGAATATGCAGAGGTTGCATGATAAATATTAGATTTATGAGAGTAGAGCACGCCTTTAGGGTTTCCAGTGGTTCCAGAGGTATAACAAAGAGCACAAGCGGCATCGTCTTCCAGTTCAGGCCATTTATAATCTTCATCACCATCTTTAATGTACTCTTCGTATGAGATTGCATTGCCTAGGGTTGTTTCAGGTAACTCAGACTCGTTACAAAGAATCACATATTTCTCCACAGTTTTTAGTTGATCCTTTAATCCTTCAAGGATTGGTATAAAAGGCAGCTCACAGAATATGATTTTATCTTCTGCATGGTTGATGATATAAACCGCTTGTTCAGGATGGAGCCTGAAGTTTAACGTATGGGTTATTGCGCCCATCCCAGAAATACCAAAATACATTTCTAGATGTCTAAAAGTATTAAGAGCTAAAGTTGCAAGCACATCTCCTTTCTTATAACCGTCTTTCTCTAACGATGAGGCAAGTTTTCTTGCTCTTATACATACTTCTTCATAATTTGTTCTATGAATCTCACCAGAAATCATTCTGCTAACAATTTCGGTAGTTGGATGTAACTCTTTTGCATGCTCAATAATTGAGGCTACATTTGGCGTCCAACTTTGCATATCTCCTTTCATATAAAAATTCTCCAATTACTAATTTTATATTATAAATTACTGAATTACAGGGTACTCAAGTTTAAATTCATCGCTACAATTATCATCTTCTTGATCAAATGTATTGGCATAAAGGTGACCGGCATAGACAGCATGAACAACTGCCCCTGGTGCATTAGAGTCACCAATATTTTGAAGCGATTTGATCCCTGATTTTTTCAAAGCTTCTTGGTTTGAATTAAGTGAATTATAAAGCGAATCGTTTTGTTTTCTATTGCCCACGAGTACAAGTGAACCTCTTGCAATATCTTTCTGCTTATTATTCACCTGGTGATTGATTTTAACCGATGATTCTTCTATTTCTATAATGCGATGATCAGTGATCACTTTAATGTCTTTTTCTAGTAATCTGAGTTTAATCTCTGTGACTTCATTACTATTGAAACTCCAAGGTGAAACTTTTTCAAAGGGTGTGATAATGGTTACTTCATGACCTAAATCTTTGATGTATTCAGCCATTAGGCCACCCATATAATAATAATCAAAATCGAATATTAGCACCGGTGATTTTAGCTCACAGCCATTTAATATATCTTCAGGAGTGAAGATACTATTCGTTTTAGGGATGGCTATAGGGGCTGTTTTTTCATCCATGATTGAGGGTTGCCACGATGAACCTGTCGCTGTTACGACATGATCAAATCCTAATTCCAACACATCATCCGAGTTCAATGTATTTTCTAAGTAGATATCAACATTATCTAATTGATTAATTTGACTCACTCGATAATCGGTTACTCTTTTATATGAAGACATACCAGGAAGCATTGACTCTTTATTGATTCGCCCTCCCAGTTCTTTTTCTGAATCAGCAATAGCAACTGAATATCCTCTTCTAGCCAGCGATAAAGTTGCCTCCAACCCTGCTGGCCCTCCTCCAATAACCAGAACTGAATTATCAGAAGATTTGGATTTTATTCTTTCTGGATGCCACCCTCTTCTCCACTCTTCACCCATCGATGGATTTTGTGTGCAACGAACAGGTATACCTTGGTTGTAACATGAGGCACAGATATTACAGCCAATGCATTCTCGGATATCGTCTTCATTACCTTCCAATATTTTATTAGGAAGGAATGGATCAGCTATTGAGGCTCTGGCAGAACCAACAAAATCAAGAATCCCTCTATTAATCTGGCTAACCATGTTATCTGGTGAAGTGAACCATCCCACTCCTACAACAGGCTTAGAAGTAAGTTGTTTTACAAAACCGTTGTAAGGCTCCATGTGACCAGGTTCCGAAAATCTACTACTTGGACATTCTTTAGACCATTTTGATAATTTTATATCCCATAGATCGGGTAATTCACCATTTAACTCAAAGAATTCATGAGCTTCGCTCTCACTCGATTCACTTTTAAAACTTAGTAACTCATCTGTTGAGATTCGAACAGCAATTGCAGCTTTATCACCAGCAACTGCTCTCATCTCAGTTATCAGTTCCCTCATTAACCTGGAACGATTTTCTAGACTTCCTCCGTATTCATCCGATCGAGTATTAAATGTGGGATGTAGAAAATGATAGGGTAAAAACCCCATTCCTGCATAACAATATATGATATCAAAACCAGCTTGGATGGCTCGCTCGGTTGCATCCAAATGCCATTGAATTAGATTTTTAATATCCCTCTTATCCATTACTTTTGGTGCTGTAAGATGCATATCCATAAGTTCACTAACTTTCTCTTGTATTCCAGATGGAGAGATTGGAGGCATTCGTGTATGTCTGTTAGCTGTATAAGCTCCGCCATGAAAGAATTCAATACCAGCAAGTGCATCATGCTCATGCACTGCATCCACCATAGGGACATGAGAATCAATATCTTTATCAGACCACAATCTTGCAAACGGGAGAGGCCTATCATCTGAACTAGGATGAATGGAACAATAACCTGTGTTGACGACACTCCAGCCGCCCTCCGCTTTTATTCCTCTTTGAGCAGCTCTTGTATTAGGCATATCATTGCCTGCACCCATAGCATGAGGGACCTGATAAAATCTATTTTTAGCTGTGACAGGGCCTATTTTTACTGGTTCAAATAAGATTTTATATCTTGGGTTCATGATCCAACTCTCCAAATTTAATTTGCATGAAGAAAAAGACACCCAAAAGAGCAAAAACTCCTCCACTATTCAAAGCGATTACCCAGTCGTATTGAGCAACCATTATCGGGATTAGAGGGGTTGCTAATACTCCACCTAGATTTCCACCCGTATTGAGAATACCTCCTGCAGCTTGAGGTTTTTTAGAAACAAAACCTATAGTCGACCAGAATGGTCCTTCTGTTAATTCAATAAAGCCATAACATAAAGATAAAGAAAGAACGGCTAGGTAGGGATTTTCAGTAATCGAGCCAAAGAATAAGAAACCAGCAGATGGAATCAGACCAATAATGACAGGAATTCTATGTCCCCACTTTACACCATAGCGTTGTTGAAGTTTATCGCATAGGTAGCCACCTGCAGTGGCGCCTATAGCTCCCATTAAAAATGGTAAACTGGCAAGAAAGCTACCTTCTAAAACACTAAAACCCCTAATATTAACGAAGTAAATAAAAATCCAAGAATAGAATATAAAGAAAACATAGTTCATTGAGCCATAGCCCAGTGCAGCGTATAAGACATTTTTATCAGCAAGAACTTCCTTAACCATTGACCAAGACATCTGATTGTTATTGAACTCAGACTGACCTATTAATTCCAATTCTTCTTGATTAATATCGGGATGTTCTCTAGGCCAGTTTGTTGAATATTTCCACCACATTAGAGAACCAATTAGACCTAATATCGAGATCAGAAAAAATGTCGATTGCCAACCAAAATACTGAGCCAAAATAACAATCAGTGGAGGTGTCGACGCTGATCCTAATGCCAGTGCTGTGGAGTTCATTCCATTGGGAAGCGCCCATGAACCGGAAGGAAACCACCTTGCTATAACACCTCCTGCCATCGCAGGAAATAGAGGACCTTGGAATACACCTAGTAGGAAGCGACAGATGAATAACAGTGGAATCATTAAAGCTATTGAGAATCCACCTATTACAATTAAACCAGAAATTATTGTGATTAAAGTGCAACCCAGTGTACACAGAACAAGTGTTGTTTTAGGCCCTATTTTCTCTGAGAGTAGACCTCCTGGAAACTGAAAGAGTGTGTAACCCCATAAAAATGAGGAGAGAAGCCAGCCTAATTCTATCTGCGAGATGCCTGTGTCATCCATTAAAAATTTACCGATGACCGAAAGATTGCCCCTAAATACATAAGCAATATAGCCAAGCACAAGTGTGATGAATAGGACTCGCCATCGAATATTTGTGGGTTTAGATGTATTAATCAAAATTGATGTCCAATTTTTCAGATATATATTTTCTTATGTCTAAATTTTCATCTTCCATTTTCCCATAAAAACCGTACTCAAAGGCAGATGAACTCATCCCTTTTTGTACTTTTTCACATATGCTCCAGTCTTGTTTGTTGACCATATGCCAAAAGTCTGCTGCATCAGATGGATCAAAATCTTTCATGCCGATTGATTCAGGATGGAAGAGAATTCTACAGTCAATTGAGGTTCTACCTGGACCTTCAGGAGAAACTATAAATGCTGCCACATGATCCATAGATAAACTGATCAGCAAGTTAGGATAAATAGCTTGTCCAAAATGTTTTTCTTTTTCATTATCATTAAGACCTGGGAATGGTGGCCTATTAGTAGTCCCTGTAAAAGTGAATGTGTTGGTGCCTTCTCTTTGAGGAATGCCTTCCTCCCAATTTAGGCTTGAGCCCCCGTTTTCTTTGAACGCTGGTACAACCCGACACAACTCAGGATGAACGCCTGCACAATGATAGCATTCGTTGTAATTTTCGATTATCACTTTCCAATTTGATTGAACCGAATAGTTGTATTTAGAAGAAGACAAGAGCTCGTCTAAAGGATAGCGTTTAAATTGTTCTTGAATGTCTTCAAATTTATTTTTAAAACCACCATCTCCACTCATATTAAGAAAAATAAAGCCTCCCCAGGTCTCTAGCTTGACTTGGTTCAGATGAAATTTTGTATCCTTTAAATCGACATCGAGATGAGGCGTTTTAGCAATAGATCCGTCAAAATTATATGTCCACGAATGATATGGACATATAATATTTCTTTTTAAGCGGCCGGATGTACTATCTTCTAAAAGTTGGCAACCTCTATGTTTGCAAAAATTAAAAAAAGCTCGAATCTTTTGATCGTTTGATCTTAATAAAAAAATACTCTCTCCACCTAAAGCTATGACTTTGTAATCCCCAATATTAGGAATATCTTCCTCTCGACCACAACAGAACCATTCTTTATGGAAAATATTCTCACATTCTTTTTTAAACCAATCAGATTCAAAGTATAGGTCTTTATGTAAGGTTCTCTCCATTAGCTCATTATCTCAATCATTAGTTAACTCCATATCCTGCAGAATTCATTCGATAAGTGAGACCTTTTTCTTGATCATTTTCAAGCTCAATATACTTATTAATTTCTGCAACTTTTGACTCCCTATCAAATTTATCCATAGCAAGTCCCATTTTATGATTTGATTCCAGTAAATGATTTATTTCGCCCTTCATTATGTTCTGATAAGTCTTTAATGCCTCAGTGACTTGTTGTTTATTAAAATCAATGTCTTTCGGTAATAGCTTAACCAATTGATCTATACACTTAATCGTGGTGTTCATTCCTTGACTTCTGCCAGGGTGAAGTCCATGGCAAGCATCACCGATAAGAACCAGATTATCTTTTACCCAGCGTTTGGCAATGATCATTGATGGCGGATAGATACCCGCTGAGTACATTGGTAGAGATTTATATTCTGGAACTAACGAGCCTATAAATTTGGTGTAATCATCATCACTCATTTTCTTCCATTCTTTGACCTCATTTCGATCTATGGTAAGTCCTATTTTGCAGCCCCCATTTGCACGAGGTATCATCGTGACTATACCTCTATCAGTAAGATAGGTTCTAAGGTTGTTATGAGAATCTGCTTGATACTCTTTAGAGAAGAGCACAGCTAAGGCTCGATCGTATCGGAATGTTTCTCTTTCCAATTCAAATTTTTTAGTGATATTTGAGGCAATACCATCAGCGCCAACAACTAACTTCGTCGATATGATATGTTCAGTTTTATCCTTTAAAACTAATTTGTTTAAGCTTTCATCATCATTAGTGGAGATATGCTGGCAATTAATAATAGGTCTAAAAATGGAGAAGTTGTCATCTTTAGAAGCAAACTTTATAAATACTTCGCTGATATCCTCATGGTTAATAAACATAAAGAAGGGTTGAGGAATATCTAGCTTTGAGACATTGGCATCCATTAGAAATTTAGCTGATTCATCAAACCACAGTGAGCCCGATCTTCTTTTTGCCCCCGCTTCGAAGAAGCTATCAAGTACTCCCCATTGATTAAGGATATTGCAAACATACGGTTGAATGTGGTCTCCTCTTGCAGTGTCTTGGGGCTTTTCAGATTTTTCTAATAGAATAACTCTATAACCTCTACCAGTTAAACTACACGCCATTGCTGAACCTGCAACTCCCCCTCCAATTATTATTACATCGGTTTCAATTGTCATAACTAAGTTTTTTAAGTGATGGTCAAACTATTCAATAAGTATTTAGATTCTAAGTGATTCTATTTAATTTTAACAATAATGAAATCATTGCTGTATGCCGAGATATGAATTAGAGGCCAATCGTAACCAACGACATCTCTGCTCCAACTCAACTGTAAATAATTTGTGTCAGAAGATAAAATTATTAGCCTGAGATTTCTTTAACCAATTCTAACGCTGTTTTATCGCTCTCAGGTAAGGCTGCATCTGATGTTTTAATTGATGTTACTCTTGAGCCCCAGTCAATTATTGTGGCAGCACCGGTGAGACCTCCTCCAAAGGCTAAGAAAAGCATTTTTGAATTAGGTTTAACTTTTCCCTCTTCAATAGCTTCTGTTAAAGCAATCGGTATCGAGCCAGCTGAGGTGTTGCCGTATTTATCAAGATTTACAATCATTTTTTCCATAGGAAAATTACATCTTTTAGCTGTTGCTTCTAGAATTCTTAGGTTAGCCTGATGAGGTATACACAGGTCTATATCATCAACTGTAAGGTTTGATTCTGCTAATGCTTCCTCAGCAAGTCTCGACATTGTTCTCACTGCATTTTTAAATATTTCTTGTCCTGTAAAACTAATACCTAAAAAATAACCCTCTTTTGGGTCTTTGAACTCCATACTAGATCCAAAGTTATTAAGCGCTAGTGCATCTCCATAAGATGGATCGCAGGTTAATTTTGATGAATAAAGCTTAGAATCGTTATCAACTGATTCAATCACTACGGCTCCAGCACCATCACCAAATAACACAGCAGTATCTCTTTCAGTCCAGTCTAAAAAGAAACTAACTTTTTCTCCCCCCACAAGCAGTACATTTTTCATCACCCCAGAAGAAATTAATGAATAGGCAGTTGTTAAACCATACACAAAGCCAGTGCAAGCAGAGTTAAGCTCAAATGCAGCAGCATGCTTGTTACCAATTTTTTTCTGAATGATTGAAGCGGTACTTGGAATAATATATTGAGGTGTGCAAGTGGCCATTATCACTGCATCGATGTCTTTAGGGTCTTTATTAGCACTTGCAAGAGCATGTTTTGCAGCGACTGTGCCCATATCACTGAGTGACGTGTGGGCTATTCTTCTTTCTTTTACACCAGTTCGAGAGGTAATCCATTCATCATTGGTATCCAGAATGGTCGACAAATCATCGTTTGTTAATATTGAAGGCGGCGCACACATGCCCCAACCTGTAATTTCTATTCCCACTTCTTCATCCCCTTTTGAAGAACCTTTAGTCTACCTTTATTTTTTAGATACCCCTAGTCGTTCTTGAAGTTTTGGGCTGGTGGTGGTGTATTGCAGATGAACTTTCTTTCCTGGTTCAATAATGGCTTTTGCAGCAAATGCAGCAAGCGCTGCTTCGTGAAAGCCACTAAGAATCAATTTTTTCTTTCCTGGGTAGTTTGCTATATCTCCAATGGCAAAAATACTGGGATGATTTGTTTCGAATGACTCAGTGTTCACCTCTATCGATTTTTTGTTTATCTCTAGTCCCCAATCACCTATAGGTCCAAGTTTTGGTGATAGCCCAAAGAAAACTAGCGCCACTTCAGCTTCTACTTCTAATTCTTTTCCATCCCTGTAAAGAGTGAGGGATTTTAAGCTATTATTATCAGTTTTAAATGATCTTAAAGTGGATGTTTCGTAAAGCTTAATAAGTTCTTGTTCAGCTAGATCCTTCATTGTATTAACAGAGGCTGTAGCACCCCTGTACTCATCCCTTCGATGAACGAGAGTTACTTGGCCTCCAGAATCTAAGAAGTTCTTATCAGTTGCAAATTCAATAGCCCAGTCTAATGCTGAGTCCCCGCCTCCGAATATGACAATATTTTTGCCAATTAATTTGTTTTTGTCTTGGATTTTGTAATATAACCATTGGTCTTCATAGTCACTGATATTTTTTAATCTTAGTTTTTTAGCTTGAAACGAGCCTACTCCTCCAGCAATAAAAATTGTTTTAGTAATGAATTGATTTTCTTTGCTTGTAGTAACTAAATAACCCTTATTCATTTTTTCTACACCAACCACTTCTTCACTTAGTTGAATCTGAGGGTTAAAAGGCTCTATTTGTTTCAAAAGGTTATCAATCAATTGCTCTGCCGAACACACAGGTATGCCAGGAATATCATAAATTGGTTTATCCG
>Ga0105351_1001217_pt1 | contig 11859 bp, 18 predicted proteins | sample EN4Hudsemesocosm_FD_83662 | JGI IMG/M metagenome (GOLD analysis project Ga0105351, IMG submission 83662) | Methane-oxidizing microbial communities from mesocosms in the Hudson Canyon - EN4B Hudson Canyon | ecosystem: Environmental > Aquatic > Marine > Cold seeps | place: Hudson Canyon... | reverse complement strand
GATGGAGAAATCAGCAATAACCCTCATCACAATAATGAGTAGCGTTGTCAGTATCGTAACAATGAGTGTTGGTCTTCTACTCTTTGCTGATGGTAGATATGCTTCAGCAAATGAACTGGAAGAACTTAGAGAAGAACAGCACTCAGCGTTTGTGGACATGAGAATGAGGTCAATTGAGGATGAACTCTTTGACCTCCAAAGCATACCTGCCGCACAGCGCACACCGCTCGATAGAGCAAAAGTAGAGAGGTATCTCCGTGAACTTAGAGAACTTCAAGACAGTAATTAATTTACTTTCGGAAATAACATTTTATGTCTGCCTTTGTGCTATGGCTAGTGCCTTGGCAGTCATCGTTTTAAACCACATTTTAGGAATTTACTATGTTTAAATATATATTAGCTAGGTTCAGCGAAGCTAGTACCGTGAGGGGCATCATCATGTTCTTTGGGGGCTTAGGTTTGACTATTGAACCTGCCCTCACAGACCAAATTATAGCCGCTACTATCGCAGGCTCAGGCATCATTGGTATGCTGTTCGCAGACGCAAAGAAACCTACCGAAGATGGCTAGGTCACCGAGGAATTACAAAAAGGAATATCGGGAGTACCACGCTAAACCCGAACAGATAAAGCGGAGGGCAGGACGTAATAAGGCTAGAGCGTTAATGATTAAAGCCGGGCGAGTAAGAAAAGGGGATGGTAAGGAAGTAGACCATAAGAATTATAATGCTACCAACAACTCCCCTAGTAACCTCACCATCAAGTCCAAGAAAGCCAACCGCACCAAACAACCCAAGAGGTCATAATGGATGATGATATTTTATTAGTTTTACACTCTGCTGTAGCACAGACCCTACTAGAAAAAATCAAATCAGGGGAAGCTAAATCAGCAGACCTTGGGGTGGCAGTTAGATTCCTAAAGGACAATGGAATTGAAGCTGCTCCTGTTAACGATAACCCACTAGCACGACTACTAGACTCCCTCCCTTTCGATGAGGAAGATGAGTTAGATGCACAGCTAGTGGCTATCCCTAGACACTAAGACAAAGCCCCTCAGAGACTCTCTGGGGGGTCTTAAGTCATACACCAATGGAAATGTATTGTATGAAGAAAAAGAACCCACTAGAGTCGTTTAAGAACTTCCTATGGTTAACATGGGACCACCTAAACCTACCTCCCCCTACGCCTGTCCAATATGACATGGCGGATTACTTACAACATGGTCCAAGACGGATGGTTATGGAAGCATTCCGGGGGGTCGGTAAGAGTTATATCACCTCTGCATTTGCATGCCATCAGCTACTGATGAACCCGGAGATTAAGATTCTTGTGGTGAGTGCGAGTAAGGTGAGGGCAGATGACTTCAGTACGTTTACACAGCGACTCATTCACGATATGCCCTTACTCCAACACTTGATACCTAAGGACGGTCAAAGACAAAGTAAGATTGCTTTTGATGTTGCACCTGCTACACCGTCACACTCACCAAGTGTGAAGTCTGTGGGTATCACAGGGCAGCTTGCAGGGTCGAGGGGTGACTTAATTATTGCGGATGACATTGAGATTCCGAATAACTCAGCCACACAGGTCATGAGGGATAAGCTATCGGAGAGCGTGAAAGAGTTTGACGCTATTCTTAAACCTGATGGGAGGGTTATATACCTTGGTACACCGCAAACCGAGATGAGTCTGTATGAAGAGTTACCGAATAGAGGGTACACCACCCGAATATGGACTGCTAGATTCCCTGAGCAAACCCTACAGGACAGATTGGGTGAAAGACTAGCCCCAATGTTGAGGGATGGTGGGGATGTAATGACACCTACAGACCCTAAGCGGTTCGATGAGGATGATTTGGTGGAGAGGGAGTTAAGTTATGGACGTAGTGGGTTTAGTTTGCAGTTTATGCTCGATACTTCTCTGTCTGATATTAATAAATACCCTTTGAAGTTAGCTGACCTAATCATTATGAACTGTGATGGTGAGAAAGCCCCAGAGAGAGTCGTTAAGAGTCGGGAAGAAGCCACAGACATATCTAACTTAGGCTTGAGGGGTGATAAATTATGGTTGGGAGATGCCATAGGGGATTATATTGAATACACAGGCTCAGTCATGGCTATTGACCCCTCTGGTAGGGGTAAGGATGAGACAAGTTATTGTGTGATAAAGATGCTCAATGGATTCCTGTGGGTAACAGACTTTGGTGGTATCAAGGAGGGTGGGTATGAACCCCAGACCTTAGAGAAGTTAGCTTATATCGCTAAGAAACATAAGGTCAATGAGGTTATCGTAGAGAGTAACTTTGGGGATGGTATGTTTAATCAACTATTCACACCTTACTTGACCAAGATACACCCGGTTACGTTGGAGGAGGTACGCCACTCTACCCAGAAAGAAAGACGTATCTTGGATACCCTAGAACCCGTAATGAACCAACATAAGTTAGTCATAGACTCTGATGCTATGAAGAGGGATTGGGAGTCTGTACAGGGCTATCCACCTGAGCAAGCCCCACAGTACACCTTGATGTACCAGATGACCCGTATGACCAAAGACAGGGGTGCTGTAAGGCATGACGATAGAGTCGATGTGTTGGCTATAGGAGTCAACTACTGGGTAGAACAGATGGCTTCAGATGCTATGGAGTTGATGAATGACCGTAGAGAGCAACTGCTTGACCAAGAGTTAGAGAAGTTCGTGGATGGAATAATGTCTAGGAAGGGTCAAAAACACCAAGATAAGTGGATGTAAGTGTTGCTAAACACAACTAAATTTCTCTTACGAATCAATAACTTATAAGGGGGGTAATATATGGACACTATGGACTAACCGCCCCCCCCTATGTATACACTAGGACAGAGGGTCTATAGGGTCTTAAGGACACCTATGCAAATAAGACACCGTACGGATAGTGTCTGTAAGTATAAACATATAGATATAAACATAAGGATAACGAATGGAAGTAGTAAAGAAGTACCACAAGGATGTCATAGGGGTTGTACTGTTATTAATCCTTACAGCAGCATTACTAAGCGGTTGCTCTATGTCTCAAGAAGAGTTTGTAGCTGCCTTAGATGCAGGAGTCAGTGAGGTTGAGGTCGATGAGTTAAGACCAACTGCCACAGTCAATGCAGTACCTCACGAAGTCATAGAGAGTACGAACGAAATCATATACCCCGTGTTTGATGCACAAGACAACGTCATCGGCACTACTACGACACCTACCATAGAGGAAGAAATAGATTGATACTAAAGTTCTTTGCGGAGTGGTGTGGTCCCTGTAGGACTATGAAACCTCTGGTAGATGAGGTCTTCCCAGAAGTCGTAGAGGTAGACATAGACACCACAGAGGGTGCTGAGATAGCTGAGAGATACGGAATTAGAGGAGTCCCTACGCTCATCAGGGTAGATGCTGATGGGGAAGTGGTGAACATCAAAGTAGGCGCACTTACCAAACAGCAATTGGTGGATTGGAGGGTAGGCTTTGAGTCCTTCCTCTAAGCCTGAGACTATCCTCATAGACATACGAGACTTTAAGTGTGACTGTGGGGAAGGTCGGTTGGGTAGCTTTGTTAGATTCTATAGCAAAGAGATGGCAATTTGTCCTCATTGTCAGAAGGAGTACATCCTCAAGGACTACACAAAGGTGGAGATACAGCATCAGAGATGAGTAAACTAACAAGAAATGAGATTACAGGCGATTACCTTAAGAGCAAGGTCAATACCAATAAGTATCGACAGAACTACGACATGATATTCCACAAGAAGACAGGTGAGGTAAGTGAAGGTCTTACAGGAGAGTGCTACTGTACTCCTGATTGCGAGTGTAAGCAGCAAAAAGATTCTGAAGGAAAAATCTGAGAAGGTCTTTAATACCGTTAGATGCCCGATTCCCCCCGTGGGGGTCGTGTAGGTTGGGCGTGTTCTTTTAGGTGGTCCTGACTAGCATTTTGCTCTTAGTATGCTGTAACGTGTTGATTTATAAGGATTCTATAGGGTTATACTATCCCTATTCGGTTATCATTTAACATTATAATAGCTCTCACATTGGATTCTATTTGAGAATCAGTATCATTGTCTTTCTGTCATTCACTATATCTATCGTTTTAAAACCTCAGTGAACCTATATATTTTCATAATATATAACTTTACCCATATCGTTAGACTTGCACTGAAGGGCATGATTTGCGATAATGATTGTGAGCCAGAGATAAAAGGGCTTGAGAGAACGAATAGAGAACAACTAACTTTGTGAGGTAAGACTATGACAACTAGAGATAGAGCAACTAAACTACAAGAGTACGCACAATCTAACTATGAGAATGGTGGGCATTGGGTGGTAGAAACCTATGATGATTCCGATTATGAGAATTGCTTGAATGAAAATAAAACATTACCCAAAGCCAAAAAGGCTTTAAAAGATTTATGGTCTTTGTGGGAAGAACAGAACAAAGAAATTAATTCCTTGGGTGACAATCAAACAACAGAAGAAATTGTTGCTGATATGATTGATAGTGCTGGCTATATGAATCACCATTCTGAGGTCGCTGAGGTCGCTGAGGTCGCTGAGGTCGCTGAGGTCGCTGAGGTCGCTGAGGTCGCTGAGGTCGCTGAGGTCGCTGAGGTCGCTGATGTTAGAATTAATGCCACAATTAAAGCGGTACAATCCAATGTATTGGACCTTAATCAATATACTACCGATTCAAATACCGCACTTAGTAACATTGATTTTGCCACTAACACACACATCAATATCTTATGGGATTATCTCGAAGGGCTTGACGGCTCTATGGGTGACAATCTGATTAAGATAATCGCACGGGTTATGAGTGAATCGGGTTACCGGGTTGCTTATTCAAGTAGTAACAGTAAGGGCAATGAATACGGCAATAGCCAACGAAGAAAGAATAAGAAAACAGGCAAGATGGAAATCAGAAATGTTGATACCTATAAAGACTACCCATTGTCTTTTGTGAATGATGACACGCCCTATAATACAAGTATTGAACAGGTGAATAACTTAATCGGGAGACTGTACAAAAACTATGGGTATACTTTTGAAACTTTACAGGAATTTGCCACCTTTAAAGATTTAAAGGATATAGAAAACGCTGAGAAACAAAGTAAGGCAAAAGAAACCAAAGCCCTGAAAGAAGAACAGAAAGAAGAACAGAAAGAAGAACAGAAGGAGGTACAAGAAACAGAAGAAAGAACGACCGAAGAAACTGAGCAATTACACCAAGTATTGGCTCTACCTTGTCTTAATTCGTTACAGGCAATTATCCCTACGTTAACACCGGAACAGGTCAACAAATTAAATCATGATATAGCAGTATTAATATCAAGCTACCAATCATAATTTTATATTCCAATAATAATGCCAATCTATATATTTTGATAATATATAACCTTTAACAATAAAGCCCTGTCGGTTACCTTTGGTGACTGATGGGGCTTTTTTTTGCCTTGGGTTCCTATCACCAACAACATGGTCAGGTACAGTCGTGTTCCTATCACCAACAACATGGTCAGTCGTGTTCCTATCACGACAACGTCCTATAGTCGTGCCGGGGTATGAGTCATCATATATTACCATAATATACAAGGACTACCTACATTGACATTAGTCTTACATCAGCGTATAATATACCCATGAGTTAGAGAAATACGCCAACAACAACGGCAATAACCACTGACTCTATTTATATATTTTCATAATACATAACTAACTAGAGAGGTACAAAGACTATGTACACACCAATAACAGCAACCGACATTATACAGTCGAGTAAGATTAACGATAACGTCATACTTAAAGACGTTCTAGATGTTTCGGGTAGGGATACAGGGTACTCAACCACCACTACCAAGCAACACATAATCAACCATTTAGATTACATCAATCGTTTTGCCCTCAAGGGTAAGTTGTGGACCGTTGAGTCTGCCAAGATAAGCAAAACCGATAATGAATGGGTCAAGAATGTGGTGTTGTTTTTAGCACCTGCTACGACCATAGCATCCGAAAAGAATACCTTATGCCCTTGGGCTAAAGAGAATGGTTGCTTGCCTAATTGCATCAACATACAGGGCAGATTAGGCATGGAGAGTGGTCAAAAGGCACAGATGGCACGAACCGTCCTCTACCTACTACGGAATGACTTCTTCAAGGCTAAACTGGTCGCTGAACTACAACTGTTAGAGATTGAGTTTGGTGAGATGTTATTGGTCAGACCTGATGGCACATCTGACCTAATATGGGCATGGTTAGCTGCCCTATTCCCTAACCTACATTTCTATGGGTACACCAAGGGTATCAGTAAGCTACAAAAGAATAAGACACCCAACCTAAAGCTTACCTTTAGTGGGTCTAACGCCAACCCTACTGTCTTGGCTAGGACAGTAAAGGCTATTAAGTTAGGTCTTAAGACTGCCATAGCACTCAATACCGCAGGTACTAAGGGTGAATGGGCTTTACCCAAGGACAACCCTAACCTACGGGATTTCGATAAGAACGACAATCGCTACGATGACCCTGCCGGGGCATTAGGATTCCTGAAGCGTAAAGGCAGCAACAAGGCTAACCGCATGGCTGAGGAAGTAGCACCCGAATCATTCTTCTTTACTGAGGATGCCCTAAATCACCTACTAGAAGTAACCAACCATTAAGAGGAGTTATACATGTCAGACTTACAACGTGAACTATCCCAAGCTAATGCCATGCTCTTGAGAGCAGACTACATTAATCTCCGTGACTACGAGGTCAACGACCTCAAGGAACGTATAGCCAACCTAGAGATGGCTGTCGATGTAGAGAAAAGCCTAGCCCGGATGACTCTATTACTAGCAACAGAGGTGGCGTAATGACTATGTGGGAAATAATCCAAGGTAACGGGCAACTGCAAGAGTGTTGTGGGTGTGGGTATATAGGAACTGACCATGCGGAAACTGACAGCAGGGTTGATGCTACTGGGGAGAATGAGGTGTTTTGCCCAGTATGCCACTCAACTGAATACTACTCATTAATAGAGGTGGCGTAATGAAATATTACAGAATTGAGTGGTCACGCACATACCACACGACAGGTGTGGATTATGTTGAAGCTAATAGCGTCAAGGAAGCTGAAGCTATAGCTATGGATGAAATCGGTGACTACAACGGTCACCAAGAAATTGACCCTGACCATGATGTGGTCTATGCAACGGAGGAGATGAAATGACACAACAAGGCGAGTTGAGACTGTCAACAGGTAGCGTATCGGTATATCGGAACATCAGCAATGGCACGTTAAGTGTCAAGCATAAGGGGTTAGTGGTGGGTCATTGCGACCACATTGAGATGGAAGATGTATCACTCCATGTCAACAAGGCAGGGGCTAAACGCATCCTCAACGGGGGCAACAAGGAAGTTGTCGCATGGGCTACGGGATTTCCCACTGTTATTGAGGGTTTCCTGCCCTACAAGGGTCGTAATCTACCACCCCTAATTACACGATATACCTTTGAGTGCTTGGGGTGGGATAAGGGTATCTACTTCAACCCTAAGAAAGGGGTCAACTGGCTCGATGAGGACGGGTATGTCATCGAGAAATTAGGTTACATAGAAGTCCGTGCGAATGGGCGTATGAATGGAGCGGAGGTTTAGGACATGGATGATGTAATTCGCCACATATACGGATTTAGCAGGGGAACAATTGGGTATCGGTATGTTCGGTACTGCATGAAGAAAGAAGTAATCGTAAAACCGTGGGTATTCCTACGGGATTACGAACCAACAACAGTTTCATGTTCTATGGTGGGGCATCTTAGCCGTGCCGTAGAACTCTTGGAAGAAAACCACAATAACTTTAAATCAATATAGAAGGAATCATTATGACTAACACAAACAAACCATCACAGAAATCTTTGGTCCTATCACACCTGAACAAAGGTGGTGCAATTGATGCAATGTCAGCACAGAGATTGTGCCGTTGTGTTCGCTTGGCTGCGGTCATCCATGTCCTCAAGAATGAGGGACATAACATAGTTAAGAAGACCGTCATTCAGAACGATGGTGCAAGGCTTGCAACTTATAGCCTAGTGGCATAAGATGTCAATTCGCCAAAATAGGGCTTGACCCTGTACCCCGGTACAGAGTGTATCATTATTTTCAAGTCTGCCTTTTGGTGCTGTGTAGTAAGCGAGGGGGGTCGCACCCCCTCAACCATCTCATCCACTAACAAGGAACTAAGACATTGACTTTCTTTAAAGTACCATTCTTAGAAGTATTTATAAGTGACCGTAGTATTGACGAGGGTGTAAGTTGTTCTATAATGGTGCATCGCTCTTCATTACTAATCACCCTGTTTACTAAGGATATAGTAATCTCAAGGGTATAAACTAACTTGGCTATCGGAACTCCATTATGACTAATTCCATAAACAAATCAGAGGTACTACAACTCAAAAAACTAATCGAAAGATTTAGATTGTTTGACTCAGAAATTCAGGCTCAAACCATCTTAACGATTCTTAACGTGTACTTATACGAGAACCATCCCGATGGTTACAGCATAACTGACTTAGCGGATGAACTGGGTTTATCCCAAGCGTCTGCATCAAGGAACGCTATGCTCTGGTCTAAGCTAACCCGTAAGAAAGAATCTGGACCTGACTACATAGCATCGAAGGAATGTCCAGTGAACCGCTCTAGGAAGAGATTATCCCTAACCAAAAGGGGTACTCAGTACCTAGAGAATATTTTCCAATCATGAACGGAGGTGTAACTATGTCAGTACAAGCAAGAGGTACTGGGTTTCAAATGAATGTGTCCCACAAGGGTCAACGTGTAAGGCGTATGTTTGATACATACGAAGATGCGGTGATGTGTGAGTTGCAGACCAAGAAGGCTATGAAGGCAGGGAAACCCTTACCCTTTGAGTCCAAATCAGTCCACTCAACATGGACGCTTAAGGAAGCCTACAACAAGGTATGGCAAACCTATTGGTCTGACTGTTCGACTACGCAATGGCAGGGTAGGCACATGATGAAGGTGTTGGATTACTTTGGGACTAAGACCCTAGTAACATCAATATCCTCTGCACAGGTGGCTGAGTTTGTCATCATGCTCAAGGGTAAGGGTCTAGCTAACTCAACCATCAACCACTCGCTCCAATCACTACGGAAGGTGATGAAGTATTGTGAGCAGAATGGCAAGGTTGAGAAGATACCCGTCATCCAATCACTCAGGCTCAACAACCACCGTACAAGGTATCTATTCCAAGAGGAATGCACCTTACTACGACAACATTCAACGGGGGAACTGCATGACGGCATCGTCCTATCATTGCTGACCGGGGTCAGAGCAGGGGAACTGTTCAGGCTTAGGTTTCGTGATGTATCTAAGGGCTTTGTCTATATAGAGAAGACCAAGAATGGTGATTCTCGTAGTATCCCGGCACACCCTGATGTTCTTAAGATTGTAGAGCGTAGGTCTAGGGGTCGATTAGACAGCGACCTAATCTTTACCAACACCAAGATGACCAGAGACAAGTGGTTGATGGTGCGGAATCGGCTAGGCTTAACCGATGTGGTCTGGCATACATTACGCCACACCTTTGCGAGTCATTTGATTCAATCAGGGGTAGACGTTAGTGTGGTCAAGGAACTAATGGGTCATAGACGTATAGAAACGACAATGCGTTATGCGAAGTTAGCCCCTAAGAACTTTACGAGTGCCATCAACGCATTAGATATTTAACCCTAAGGGACTGAGAATCCCCTGTTGTGCCATTTGTGTGGCATATTGGAAGTGTTTAGGCTATAATCACGCTTCTTCCAAAGGTAACACCTAAGCCTCGGTGGCGAAATTGGTAGACGCAAGGGACTTAAAATCCCTCGGTTATAGCCTTACACCCCCCTTAAGCCCTTTAAGAATCGTGCCGATAACGGCAGGATTATAGGGCTTTTTTATTGTAATAAGTCTTACTATAGTGTAAGATATACCCATCCTCAATTAAGAGGTGACAAACAGGAGTCTAAATGGAAATAAGCAAGCTAACTAAAGAGCAGTTAGTACCTCAATACTTGATGCACTCATACCTTTATTACATTGAGGGCAATCCTGTGTTGAGCGACCGTAGTTATGACCTGCTATGTATTAGGCTATTAGCTGAGTGGAACGAGGTAGAACACCCACATAAGGACATAGTGGACAGGGAGAGTCTTAGTAGCGGTACAGGATTTTACCTCAAGGAAGAGGACTACCCAAGGATTGCAACCATAGCAGCCCGTGAGTATTTCCTATTGGAATCAGAGGGGGTGCAATAGATGGACACTATCGCCCAACCGCCCCTATATGACAGACAGATAGAACTTGAGGAGAGGATGCTAGAGTTAGGCATTAGTAGGTTTAGGAAGAACACTGAGCAAGCAGCCCCCTCACAAACCTTATCAGGTATAGCCTTAATGAAGAGGACTGTAGGTAGCATTGAGGATGGTATAAATGACTACCTTAAGGCTACCCTCGGAGGGGAAGCAGGAAAGGGTAACAGGCATACTAACGCTATGATGCTTAATATGATTGAGCCTAAAGTATCTGCTTACTTATCCCTTAAGGTTACCCTCGACCATCTATCTGGTAACAACGCCTTGACTGCTACTGCCATGTCTATAGCAGGTGTATTAGAGGATGAGTTTAAGTTTGACTTGTTCCGCAAGGAAGAACCCCGGCTGTATCATGCGGTTAAGAAGTCAGTCAGTAAGCGTACATCCAATCGTCACTACAAGAGGTACAACCTTATCCATTCTATGAATGCTAATGCTCTAGTAACTTATGAGCCTTGGAGTAGAACTGAAAAGCTACACTTGGGTTGTAAGCTGCTTGACATCATCGTTCAGAAAACAGGACTAATAGAAAAGAGAAAGCAGGGTCAAGGCAGACGCAGTAAGCTAATCTTAATAGCCACGGAAGGTACTATGAAGTGGGTAGAAGAGGTCAATCTTAAAGGGGAGCGACTTAGACCAACCTACGCACCTTGCATCATACCCCCTAAGCATTGGACAGGGGCATACGAGGGGGGCTATTGGAGCAATAAGATAAAACCCCTTCCTTTAGTCAAGACCACCAACCGATACATCCTAGAGGAAATAGAGAACCACCAGATGCCCCTTGAATACAAGGCTATCAATGCCTTGCAAGATACAAGATGGCGTATCAATAAGTCCGTACTCTCGGTAATCGAACAGATATGGGAATCAGGAGGTGGTTGGGCAGGGTTGCCTAGTAAGGATGATGTTCCTATACCAACACCACCCGTACCTAAATCCTTAAGAAAAGAGGATATGACCCCCATCCAACTTGAGAGATTCAAGATGTGGAAGAGGTCAGCATCACTCTTATATAATAAGAATGCCAAGATGGGGTCTAAGAGGTTACACCTTATACGAACATTGGTAATGGCTAGGGAGTACAAGGATGACCTCCATTTTGTGTATCAGAATGACTTCAGAGGTAGAAAATATGCGGTAAGTTCATTCTGTAACCCCCAAGGCACAGACTATTCTAAGTCCTTACTGTTGTTTGGTGAGGGCAAGCCTATTGCAGATGAAAAGGCGTTGCATTGGTTGTGCATTCAAGGTGCTAATACCTATGGTAACGATAAGGTTACCTTTGATGAACGGGAGCGATGGGTACAGGACAACGAGGAATGGATTCTTAAAAGTGCTGAATCACCCCTAGAGTTCAGATGGTGGGATGGTGCTAGTGACCCACTACAATTCCTAGCGTTCTGCTTTGAGTATGCCGGGTTTAAACGAGAGGGGTATGGTTACATTAGCCACCTTCCTGTAGCACTAGATGGACGTAACAATGGTCTACAGCATCTC
>Ga0105351_1001204_pt1 | contig 11945 bp, 10 predicted proteins | sample EN4Hudsemesocosm_FD_83662 | JGI IMG/M metagenome (GOLD analysis project Ga0105351, IMG submission 83662) | Methane-oxidizing microbial communities from mesocosms in the Hudson Canyon - EN4B Hudson Canyon | ecosystem: Environmental > Aquatic > Marine > Cold seeps | place: Hudson Canyon... | reverse complement strand
TTTTGAGTCAGTTTTTTCGTTCATTTGAGGCGAATAGTTGCGCTATTCAACGAAAATGAACGGGGAAAATGGCCAAAAGGGCTTTTTCCGTAGTAGGCTCTCTATTCTCGGACAGGCTCCTAGCTTTTAACCATTACAGAAAATTACTTAACAAAATACTGTATGCCTTTCTTCCCTATCTGTATCAATATATCATTTTTCTTTGATATATCAATTAAAGGGCCATTAGAGGAGATTGCTTTTCCATTTTGACGATATAGTATGCTAAGTTCACCATTAATTGTCGGGCATAATGTACTTGATAGCTCATTACCTTCATCAATTGTAGCCCATGATGTTTTTTCCTCACCCATAATAACCGTAAGATCTGTTAATTTAATTTTATCTGTTAACCTCACATGAATACGCTGAGAGCTTACATCAGCTGGACAACAACCTTGAATAAAGGTCATTATAAATAGACTTAAAAAAAAATGTTTAACAAGGTTTTTTTGTGAGCTTACTAGCATTTTTAACCCTACTTAAAATAGCCTGTGAAGTTACATAATCAGGATGCTTTTTATGCAAAGCAATTCCAATAGAGATTGATTCCCTATCTGAAGAATCATCAAAAGCACGAAGCCCCTCAACATTTACTTTCCCGCTAGGCAACTTGAACCTCAATAGATCTGATCCAATTTGTTCTATCCCTGCCCCATCAAGTAATTCGCTTTCACTAAACCCACAGGCACGCCCAACATATCCATAATGTATATTTGACCAAATATCATAGTAGTATAAATATCTATCATAGTGATGCCAGACTTGTTCCCCATTTGGAACTGCAGGATGAAAGGTTTTTCTGATATAAGGCTTGTGATCCCAGACAGAGTTTTGAGCGACCTTCAATGTCCATAGGATAATTGCTTCCACTTTATTTGATTTTTTAGCTAGCCCTATACTAATACAATAGTTAGGATCAATAAGTAATTGTTGATACCAAGGGCGACCTGACCACTCCTTAATACATGCATTGTATGCCTTGCTAAAATCACTATCTTTATTAAGTTTACTCATCTTTAATGCCGCATAACTTTTTGCATTTTTAGACATTTCATCTGCCATATAAGCTGCTATTCGCGCAACCTCATTCCCTCTACCATCACAGGGCAGTTTTTGCGTATCTTGTAAAATAACTTTCTTTGCTACATATTGACTTTTCTTTCTTAAATTATGATTCGGTCTATTTAATAAAAAGCTTTTATCTACCACAGCCGACTGTTCCATTCCTGTTACTACGGTCAGTGTTGAACATGCTCTAGCTAAAGTGCCTTGATCTAAACGAATATTATTATTTAAAATTGGGGTTTTAAAGCCAGGCATTATTCATCCTTATTAAAATCATAGGTTTAGTTCTTAAAAGTTTAAATAGAAATAACTGATTACCCATGAGCTTTTGCTATCTTAGATAATTAATAATCAATGAATTACACTGTAGCTTGGGTTAGATTTTTTAGCGTAGCGAAAAAACGTAACCCAACAACTCGCTGATTTATGGGGAATTGTTGGGTTACGTTATCGCGCTTTGCTTGATAAGCCAACCCAACATAGAACATAAGTCATTGTTTAACATATGTTTACATCTTAACTTAATGGCAGCAATGCTCTGCGTGGGAATTCATTACTGAACGCTCCAGCGTTCCGTGACGCTGGAGCATCACAAGCTGCATTCCCACGCTGGAGCGTAGGAACGATGAATTAACCTTAAAGCCCTACCCCCGAGTTTAGAATCTGGTCCTTTAATTCTAATAACTCTTGATCTTTAGGGACGGCTTCCAGTCCTTCTTCAATTTTTGTCAGACTGGATTTATAATCACCTGCGTTATAAAACTCAAGCGCTTGCTGCTCTATGACCGCCGCAATTTTCTTAAGCCCTTTCTGAGCATCTTGATTATAAGGATCAATTGCTAGAACCTGTTTATACGCCCACAATGCATTACTGCCCGATGGGGCCGTTAAATAACCAACTTCAAAATGAATTTCAGCTAACTCCATAAAATCTTTTACCGCTAAAGTTTGCTCATGAGTCAATTCAATTATTTCATCATCAACAATTTCCAGCTCATAAAAAACATAATAATAACTGAATGCAGCCGCCAACAAAGCGATGATAGCAGCGACTATAAAAACTTTTGGCCATATTGATTTTGGCCCGATCTCTTCAAGAAACGCATCAACAGTCGCCGTGCGTTGCGAATACTCCAGAGCCAAAGCATGGTTCAATGCATTACGAACTCTTCTATCCAGGCCACTAATAACAGGAACTTGCAAGTTTACTTCTAATGCTTTTTCTGCCGATAGTTTTCCATAAGGATGTTTGCCACTGAGTATTTCGTAACTGACACAGGCCAAAGCATAAACATCATCCGCTGGATCTGGATCTTTTCCCTGTAGCATTTCAAGGCTGGCATAAGCCGGCGTTAAAGCACCTAAATCTCGTGCATTAAAAACAGTATCCTGTTGATGCATATCAGACCTTACTGTCGCGCATGCGATACCAAAATCAAGAACCTTGACCGTGCCATCTGAAGTAACAAATACATTTCCCGGTTTGAAATCTGAATGTATGATGTTTTTCTTATGTGCGTAAGCCAGTGCAACAGACAAGCCATGAATAATATTAAAGGCCTTTTTAAATGGAAGCCCACCCACTGCATCCTCTTTGATAAATTGAGAAAGGGGTTTCCCTTCTAATAACTCCATAACCATGTAAACATTATTGCCATCACGATCAAAATCGTAAACCGTCACAATATTTGGGTGAGCCAGCATTTGTGATTTTTTTGTTTCTCTTTGTAAGGCAATTAATAATTCACGATCTTCTCTAAATTCATCATTCAATACTTTTATTGCCACATCAGGCTGATGGTCCTGAGCCTCTTGCCTACGTAAATCTATTGCACGAAAAACCGTACCCATACCACCACTACCGAGCACTTCTTTAAGTACAAACCGATTCTTCAGCAAAGAACCTTCACGCAAGCTCTCTGTTGGCTTAGAAACAGGCTCTGCAGTTGCCATTCTGGTAACATCAGCGTCGTCATCGTTTGCGATCAGAACTGTTTTATCAGATGATGTAGTCTCTGATCGAATCAGTACCGTCTCATCGTCATTGTTATCTTTAGGATCATTCATTGATAGTCAATACGAGGCTAGTGAGTGTTTGAAACAAAGAAAAAGGGACTGCCTTCATGCCCTGCGTGTAACATGGATGAATACTGCGGTTCTTGACGAAAACCAACTAATGAGGCTGATCTTTTAACATTACCAGAGATATCTCTAAACAGTTCATAATCTTCCATTAACCCTGCATTATTTTTCAACACATCTAAAAAAGCCTTGGCAAAAACCGAATGCTGTCCACCACCACTATCAAGCACTGGTTTAACCCCCCCGGATGTCATTACCGTCCTGGCTTTACGTTTAACCATAAATTTTAGCCATTTTTTGCGTTTTTCTTCTGCCATTTGAGTCGGTAATCGTGCAATGGATGTGCGGGTCATAGCACCTGAATAACAGGAATCAGCAACGACCAGGATATGTTTGGCTTCAATAATATTTAAAAATTGAGTGATGCTATGACTGGAAAGCCAGTTAGCTGAATTATTCAACTCGGCATCCGTAGGTAACCAGTATGCACTCTGGTCAGATTTATCAATTTCACCATGACCTGCATAATAAATTAACAGATTATCCTTTTCTGTTAACACCGCCCGCAGATCATTAAAAGCAGTCATGATCTGATGCCTATTTGCATTTATCAACAAGGTGGTTTTATAGCCATAATGCTTACGCAATATTGCGTCGACTGCTTTAGCATCATTAACTGAGGTTTTTAAGCTCGGCAATTGATCATATTTTTGATTACCTATCACCAAGGCATAAAACCGCCCAAAATTAATCGAAGGATAACTTTTAGCAACTGCCCTGGACGGCCGACTAGCATTATTGTTTTCAAAAACTGCGGCCTTAGCCAGTAAATTAAAACTCAACAAGCCAGGGTTCCCTTTTTTATAATTGGCAACAATTTTAACCGGATTAAGTTCATCTTTAATTTCTATGCTAGATTGAAAAACCCCTTCCTTATCCACACCAGTGGCCTGCCCATTGATAGTTAGTGACTCAAGGTTTTTGAACTGTAAAACTTTCCCTATAATTTTCTTACTGCGACTGATTGACCTCAATTGATAACTCGGTACTCCACGAGTTAAAACCATACTCGGTTCAATAATTTCAATTTTAGCTTGCGCAAGTAAAATATTATTGTCACCCTGAGTTTCCAGGCTATTAACAATTTTTTATTTTCAGCGATAGTTATTTTAAGCTGTTTAATTTGTTTACCGGTTAGCAATAAATTAGCTTTTTCCGAGTTTAACCTTCCTCTTAACTGCTCTATTAACAACTTATCCTGAGTGGAACGTGCATTGATAGACTTTGCCTGGATCTGCTTCATTCCACTTTGAATCCCAATAACAGCATCACGATATTGGCTTTCTTTAAGCTGTAGTTGACCTTGCAGGTTTCCTAATTGTAACTGATAGGAAGAGACAGAAGCCTGACTTGCAGTTGCCTCTACAGCCTGCATTTTTGCTAGTTGATTTTTTTGGCTATCATAAGAGGCTTGATTTTTATGTAAATCTTGCTCTAGCTTGATTATCAATTGTCGATTAGCATTTTTCCTATTTTTCTCCAGACTCAATAATTGCCTGGATTGTTCCAGCTGATTTTTAAGCTGATTTAATTTTTTTTGCTGTACTCCCAGGCTTTGCTGAGATTGCTTCAATTGCTGACGTAGTTTACTAGCCTGCTTTTGATAGCCTTTGGATGAATCTCTTAGCTTCTGCAACTGTTGTTCATAGCCTGCCGAGACATTGGCCTCGGTCACCGAAGCAAATTCCAGATCGGTATCATCAAGACCTGATGCTTTTCTATACCAGTTTAATGCAGTCGCCAGGCTCTGCTCTACACCCAGCCCCTTTTCATACAAATGACCAAGATTAATTTGTGCTCTGGAACTGCCTTGCGCAGCCGCTTTTCTATACCATTGTGCAGCTAAGGCAGGGTCAGTTAAACCACCCAAACCTTTTTCATAAATCTCACCTAAAACCACTTGCGCTTCAATATTGCCCTTCTTGGCCTGAGGCAACCAGACTTTTAATGCAGAAGCATAATTACTTCGATCATAAGCCACATATTCTCCGCCACGAATTTCACAATCTCCTGCCGTGGTCTTAACTGGCCTCCTGGGCGATAAATAAGTCATTTGACTACCTAGTTTACGTATTTGACCTGGTAGCAAACAATCAACCACAAAAAGTTTATTTGTTTGTTCTGCGCTATAGCCTTCTGTAGACTTTAGATTAGTCCCATCATTAACCAAAGTCGGCTGGCAACTTGATAACAGCATAACCAAGAAAACAACATAAGCTTTTCTAAATATACTGCTGTTTACATTGGGTAAAACAATCTGCGTACTGTGCATTGCCAGCTCCATTTACAAGGGTGACTGAGTTAACTTAAAAGAATGGTGTTTAGGAACGTGCATGAAACAACTTCCCGATTTCTAACGGGGCTTTTTACTTCAGCGTTATAATTTTGGGAGCTGATTCCATACACGTTCCTTAGTATAGTAAAGGATATTTACTTTGGAAATATAATCTCGGGCTAGAAAGGCATTCTAACCGCAGCTTCTATCGTATGATTAGTCATATCAGTTTGCCCCAGCCGCGTTTCATACCTTACAAAAGCTGATCGTCCTTCAGGCAGAGTGACAGCTAGAGAAGCGCCCAGATTAAAATAGTCTCGATCTGGATCATCTGTTTTAATAGCGAAACTTCCCGTTCCTGTCGGGGCATCAATCACTTGAGAGTGGATAGTGCGTTGATCATCTCTAAATTGATGCCGCCATTCAAAACGAATACCTGGCGAAATAACGCCCCAAGGCATACTAATAGCTTGGCTCATTTGTCCGCCTAGGGTACTTATAAATGAATTCATTGATTGCTCAGAAATTCTGAGAGCCAGTCCTCCCCCACCTTCCTCACTGTATTCATCTATCCCTGTGAATAAATATTCAGCGCGAAGATAAGGGCTGATAAAGAAGTTTTTGATATAAAAATCTTTACCAAAACCTATGCTACCACCATATTGATCACCAAACGGAGTGCTAGTTGCAGCCCCTTGAAAACCAGGAATAACAATGGCACGAGAACTATCATAAGCATTAATGGAATAGCTTAAAATGGTATCAATATAAAAGTCTTTTGGTAAGTAGTAGCTACCATAGATAGAAAAATTGCCTGAATGGCTTTCCATATCCCCTGCATTACTATCAAATTCAGTATCGCTATGCCCATAACCACTGGCAATACCTATTAACAATTGATCAGTAAATTGATAATCAAACCCCACGGTAATACTTTTAGTATCAACATCGAAGCCTGTTTCAGCATTTGATGATTTTTTATCACCAATATCAACCTGTCCTTTTATGAACACGCCTAATGGCAGATCTCGCAATGGCTCATCGCCACTTCCACCTCCTAAAGCGTTATAAATCATAGCCTGAGCAATTTGCCCAACAGGTATTTTTTGTCCAAATGAATTCAGACTAAAACCTGTCACCGCAATGCGACTAGCTGCACCGGCTGTTTGTCTCAAACTGACTATTCGACCATGCACCATTTTTAACTGCTGAAAACCAAAATCATTCGCAATATTACCCTGAGAAGAAATATGATCAGGTGTCATACTCTCAACAACCTGTATTAATTGTTCATTACTCAAACCAGAGTTAAACATATCCTGACATCGCAACAATAGATCACCTGTTGCCCCTACACACATTTTATCCAGCTCTTCTGCTACTGCTTTTTGATTTGGTGTTAGGTTTTCTAATTCGCTTATTGCCTGAGTAATAGTCACCGTTGCTGTTGACCCCGAGCTTAAAGTCGCAGTGCCAACAAGATTAGCTAAGCTAAGCGCAAATGTTTCATTATTTTCAATTAAGATATCCGCTAATATCGCAATAGTAATTGATTTAACTCCGGCCTCACCGTCGGCCCAACTCAAGGTGCCCGAGACACTACTATAATCACTAGCCGCCAAAGCAGTAATATCTGATGATGCGTAATCTATACTAATCGCGCCATCACTCCCTCCCGTACGCGTAACAGAAACCGTCGCAACCGATCCCTCAGTAACATTAACCGTTGAGCTAGTTAAACTCAGTGTGCCCGGGGCTGGAAAATCATCATTTAGAATCGTTGCAGATGCTGGCAAATCAAACACATCACGATTACAAGTAATAGACGAAGGGGATGGAGCAGAGAATTGCTGTAAACAATTACTCAGGGTAACAACCAGGCTCTCATCAGCTTCTATATCCGCATCAGCAACAATAGGTATCTGAAAAGATTGGATTCCATTAGCCGTCCAGCTTAACGTGCCACTCACCGCAGTAAAGTCGACTCCGGCAGTTGCTGTACCTGCTGTGACTGAATAATCTATAAGAATAGTCTCATAACATTCACCAAAAACACAGCCTGCCGTCAAATTTGCAGAGACCGTAATAACGCCAGAATCTTCTTGTGCAGTAAAATTAGCCGAGGTAAAACTGATATCAGCAAAGCTAACAGGCGTTAGGCAGGAAAAAACAACAAACAAAAAAGCTCTGATCACAAATTTTTCACAAAAATACATGGTAATGCCTACTACACTTTAAAATCAGAGATAAAACGACTCGAACACATAAAAAAATGCTGGGAATTTGAATGTTATCAGTTGCTGCAAAAGTTCTTGCAGTCTATTTCTCCCGGCCTTTGCCCAGGAGAAGGTGATTGAAGTGAACAAATTCTGGAACGCTTATATAGTTCGAAAAACAAGAAAATCAATCCCCTATAAATTACTGTTTCTAACTTATCAGTATACAAGATCCAATAATAACAAACCGTATATTCTATTCCCGCCTCCGCCTATTGCTCTTTACCCCTGCATTCAGCTAGATTAGCTTTAAATACTTATCAGAACAGCTAACAACCGTTAAAATACCTGTCTAAGAATTATGCATGAAATAATGTATCTTAAATTAAGGGCCGCGGGCCTTTAGCCTGCAGTGTACTTTGCGGACTAAAGCCCCTCCAAAAAATTATCGAAATTATTTCATTCATGTTCCTAACTCAATACTTTAAAATTGATATCGACTAGATTTCTAGCTGAATTCATCTAAACTTTAAAATCAGATAGTCTTTAATTTCATTAGGGCAGTATAAATATGGCTTTTCGAACCACCATGGGGATATTAATTCCTTTGCTATTCAGTGCAAATGTCTGGGCTGACAGCATTAAAATCAACCCAAATCACCCTGACCAATATATTGTTGTTAAAGGTGATACTTTATGGGATATTTCAGGTAAGTTTCTGGAAAACCCATGGCAATGGCCCAAATTATGGGGTAACAACCCGCAAATCAAAAACCCGCATTTAATTTATCCGGGCAATACTCTTTATTTTTCTATTGTTGATGGCAAACCTCAACTCAGCCTGTCAAAACATGACGGCATTAGACCCCGTATTAGAGAGTCGACTATAGATCAGGCCATCAAGCTGATTCCAACTGATGCCATTTCTCAATTTTTAACCTCACCCAAAGTGGTCAATGCAACTGAGTTGGCATCATCCCCTTATGTGGTTGAGATTGCGGGGGAACATTTAATTGCGGGGGCTGGTGACAGAATCTATGTGCGCTCAATTCCTGCACCTAAAAGCCTCGGCTATACCATTTATAGAAAAGGTGAAGTGTATACTAACCCTGACAGCAAAGAGATTTTAGGTTACGAAGCCAAATACATTGCTGATACTACAATTGAACGAGCGGGTGACCCTGCAACGCTGCTTATTACTCAGTCTGATAGTGATGTTCGACGAGGTGACCGCTTAATGATCAGCAATGAAAGCGCATTGGCTCTCAACTTTTTTCCTCGCCCGCCTGAAAAACCAATCACTGGAAATATCATCAGTGTCCTTGATGGGGTTTCTCAAATTGGCCAACATGATATTGTCGTGCTTGATAAAGGACGAGTAGATGGCCTGGAAGCAGGACATACATTAGATATTTATCACCGCGGGCGTTTAGTTGTAGATCCATACAGCCCGGAAACAAATGCCACCGTAAAACTGCCCGATGAAATTGCGGGTCTACTGATGGTTTTTCGCCCCTTTGAACGTGTGAGCTATGCCTTGGTGCTTGAAGCAACTCAAGCCATCCATGTGCTTGATAAAATCCAGACACCTTAAAGCCTTATTGAATTATTTGTTCACAAGGATGTGATCATCTCCCTATTATATTAAGTTTACGTGACTACCTCCCCTTCAGCTGAACAGCTTAAGTATTGGCTTGCCTTGTTAAGAGCACCTGGCGTTGGCAGTAAAACATTTTTAAACACCCTCACTTCATATCCGCCCGAGCAACTGTTTCATCAATCCCACGCGACACTTTCTTCTTTAGGTCTAAAACAGAAATCTATCGATTTTATTAAATCACCCGATTGGGATTTAATAAAAGCTGATCTGGCCTGGGTCAATCAGCCTGGAAACTCCATTGTCACAATCTACGATGCGCTTTACCCTGCGCAATTAAAAGAAATAAACAGCCCACCAGCCCTGCTTTTTACCCGAGGAAATAAGACGTTACTGTCTCACCCGCAAATATCCATCGTTGGCAGTCGCAACCCTTCTCCGCTAGGACATCAAACCGCGATTGATTTTGCCCAATCGCTTGCCCAGCAAGGCTTTACTATTACCAGTGGCCTGGCACTCGGAATAGATGCTGCCAGTCATCAAGGCGCATTAAATGTAAATGGCTATACCATTGCGGTAACGGGTACCGGGCTAGATAGAGTTTATCCCGCTCGAAATAAACAGTTGGCAAGCAATATTGCCAACACAGGACTGCTCATCTCAGAGTTTCCTCCTGGCACCTCCGCAAAAGCCAATCACTTTCCTAGACGCAATCGAATTATCAGCGGGCTTTGTATCGGCCTGCTAGTCGTTGAGGCGGCAAAAAAAAGTGGCTCTCTGATTACCGCACGTATGGCACTTGAAGACAACCGTGAAGTGTTTGCCATTCCAGGCTCAATCCACAACCCTTTAGCCCGAGGTTGTAATGCTTTAATTAAAGAAGGGGCTAAATTAGTTGAAAGTACTCAGGATATTTTAGAAGAATTAGGTGAATATAATCAACAACATGAAGAAATCGTCACAGAAAGTTTAAAATCAACACTTGACCTAGAGCAGCAAAATCTATTGAATCTCATTATGTTTAGCCCCACATCGGTAGATTGGTTGGTAGAAAAATCTGGATTTTCGGTTGAAGTTATTTCTTCAATGTTACTGATGTTGGAATTACAAGGTTGTATTGCAACAACCCCTGGTGGCTATATCCGAATTAAATAAACAGGTGCTATGAAAGAAAATATATTTGATGTCCTAATCTATCTTTTTGAAAATTACTTAGATGATGCGATAGAGTTATATCCTGATAACGAAGACATTAAGACAGAGCTCTTGCAGGCAGGTTTTGAACAGGCTGAAGTCAATAATGCATTTGATTGGCTGGAAGCATTAACAGAGAAAAGCGCCATAAAAGCCAGTGTTTCTTCGGCATTCCGTATTTTCTGTAAGCAAGAAGAAATTAAACTGGATATCGAGTGTCGCGACTTCTTACTTTTTCTGGAACGTAGCGCCATATTAACCCCTACCACCAGAGAAATTGTTATAGACAGGGCAATGGCTACCAAAAACAAAACCCTCTCTTTAGACGAACTCAAATGGACCGTTCTAATGGTTCTATTAAGCCAATCAGATGATGATCTTGCCTTTTCCAGAATGGAAGACATTGTGTACGACTTAACACCCGCCCTTTTACATTAGATTCCTGTATAAATATGAGTAAAAATCTTGTCATTGTAGAATCACCTGCAAAATGTAAGACCATTGAAAAATACCTGGGAAAAGATTTTCAAGTACTTGCATCCTATGGTCACGTTAGAGATTTAATCCCGAAAGAAGGTGCAGTGGATACGGAACATGATTTTGCAATGAAGTACCAGATCATTGACCGTAACCAACGCCATCTACAAGAAATCACCAAGGCAGTAAAAAAAGCAGAGACCTTATATCTCGCAACTGACCCGGATAGAGAAGGAGAGGCTATTTCCTGGCATGTGTTTGAACATTTAAAAGCAAAAAAAGCTTTAAAAGATAAAAATGTACAACGCGTTGTGTTCCACGAAATCACCAAAAAAGCCGTTACTGAAGCAATCGCCAATCCAACTGAATTATCCATTACTATGGTTAATGCACAACAGGCACGGCGTGCTTTAGATTACCTGGTAGGTTTTAATTTATCGCCGTTATTATGGAAAAAGATTCGTCGAGGCTTATCCGCAGGACGTGTACAAAGTCCAGCACTACGAATGATCGTTGAGCGCGAGCTTGAAATAGAAGCCTTTGAAAAAAGGGAATACTGGTCACATACAGCAGAATTAATTGCACAAGAGCAGGCCTTTAAAGCCAAGCTTACTCATTTTGAAGGTGAAAAACTTAAGCAATTCAGTATCACTGATGGAGAGCGTGCGGAAAAAGTTAAGCAGACATTAGCCGCTGCGGCTGATGGCCAGTTAATTGTTGAAAAACTAGAAAAGAAACAACGCAAACGTAATCCGGCAGCACCTTTTATCACCTCAACCTTGCAACAGGAAGCCTCTAGAAAACTGGGCTTTACTACCAAGAAAACCATGATGGTTGCTCAGCAACTTTATGAGGGGATTGAGGTTGACGGTGAAACGGCTGGTTTAATTTCCTACATGCGTACAGACTCAGTTAACCTGTCGGACGAAGCACTTGA
>Ga0105351_1001194_pt1 | contig 12001 bp, 13 predicted proteins | sample EN4Hudsemesocosm_FD_83662 | JGI IMG/M metagenome (GOLD analysis project Ga0105351, IMG submission 83662) | Methane-oxidizing microbial communities from mesocosms in the Hudson Canyon - EN4B Hudson Canyon | ecosystem: Environmental > Aquatic > Marine > Cold seeps | place: Hudson Canyon... | reverse complement strand
ATAAATCGTGTAGTCGCCGTCCGGCCAAACCGTAATTGCACTGTTACAATAATAGGAATCATATTTACCCACAGATACCCAGTCCACTGTATAGATACCTGGTGTTGTTTCCTCCATATTTAAACGTGCATTACACCTACCCCAAGAATATGAACTACGAATAACATCTATCCAGATCCCTGTTTGGCCAGGCGCTGCTACCACCGTGATTGTTGCAGCATTAGACCCTGTCGGGGTAAATACCGGTTGCGAAGCGGTAACTGAGGTAGCAATGGTCGCTATTTCAATTGTTGCGGAAGGTCCAATATAAGTTGTCGTGGCAAGACTAAAAACTCTGATTGAGTAGGTACCACTTTGCAATCCACTTCCAATGACTTCGGTAACATAAACGCCAGGAGAAGTTTCACTTAACGTAAACCCTGTTTTAACTACTGATTGATCAGATGCTAGCACCCGAATTTCAAGTGAAGCAACACCTGGAGTTGCTTCGACCGTTACAGTTGTAGTTTCTCCAATGTCGGGTGAAAAAACGTCAGGTGAAGCAATAATAGAACTGACATCCGTAGCCGCATAAGCAATTGGACTAAAAAACAAGCTGAAAGATAAAATGATCCAGCTAAAAAAACACAAGAAGATCATAAATGTTCGATTTTTAGATCTATTTAAACTATTTCTACTTTGTCTGTTCTGGATCAAACAAAATTTATTAGCTAACTTCAAAAGATTTGGTTCTTTAGCTGTTGACAACATTTCAATTTCCCTGTGTTTCTTTTTACTTATTTGAAGCCAGTAGGGAGAACTCGGTTGATTTACAAAAAAAGCCGGACTACCTAACTTGACCTTTACTAGATCATTTTCGGTAGTCCGGCTTTCCATATTGGATCCGTGACTTTCTGCCCCTACCTTCCAGTAGGTTTAGCTTTTCTTTATTTTTCTATTGCAATCTATACGCTTATTTGAAAGTTTTTTCTACTGAGTATTTTAGTAAAGCATTAGAAGGTTCTGATTTATAAATATAATTGGTGAAATAAAATAAATTTTCAGTCTCTTTTTAGGGTTCCGAGTAGAGCTATGCACAAAAGTAGCATCAAGATTAGGCTTTGATGTTAATTTTATATTTAGTAGAGCCACAGAAACTATGTACAAAGAGCTTTGTATTATCACTATTCATTGCTGGTCTAGGTTATTTTGTCAACATGATAAATATGATCAAGCTCTGGTAGATGACTGTATTAAAAGAATGGCTAAATATGTCACTAAAAGTGACCGTATTTTTATAGCTGAAGTTTCCCAATAATTTAAAAATGAACTGTAGCAATATATAGGGTTGCAGGATTATTCATTGGGGTTGGGTGCAATGGAGAAAACCTATTAATAAATACCCCTACCTCCCGAGTTACCCCCCCCTAAAAACTGGGAAACTTCAGTTTATAGCCTAATCAGATAACTTGGGCTTAGATCTGTGCTTTCTACTATGCAATAATCCTGTTTTATCGCGCAGTATAAAATCCTTAGTGAGGTTTGTATTCTGTTTCGCGTGTTGCCCCCTTATAGGCATTTAAGCAACATAGATCAGAACGAACACTTTTGGGGGTTCTTCCACAGGCCCTTGAAAGCTTTCCAGAAATAATAATGGATTAGCTAAAATCTCGTGAAACTTTAGAGCCTTTTGTTGATTAGCACCCTTAATAAGCTATACCTTACCTACAGAATTTCTATCCATCAAGCCAAAGTTGCTAGACACCTAGCACTTTACCCTACCTCTTTTAAACCCAATGAAGGCAACTATCCCTGAACCGAAAAGCCATATTGCTCCAGGAACAGGTACTGTAGATGTGGCTGCAGAGTTTATTGTCACTTGTTCAGTATGAGTGAGATCATAAGCGTCAAAAGATGAAAATAAATACACACCTTCATTAAAGTCAAATAGATCGGAAATAATTCCTAGATCAAAGATTCCTGCACTCGAAGCACTTAATTGCAAACTTGCTAAAACGATATTGTCTCCACTAGGACCAAAATTAAAAAAATCTACTGAGCCAGCTACATCAGTATCAGGAAACAAGGCTGAGTCATCATAGTCAAAATCCGGAGCGATGGTAACAGAACCTAAAGTCCATATGGGATCAAGGTTTAGATCAAAACCAAAGAATAAAACCTCATCAAAGGGATCTATGCCACTAAGTAAAACATCAACGGAGAAAGTTTCATTTATCTGAATATCGTTATCGCTGATACCGAAAGATACAACGGGAACTGATGCCGCCATAACCTTTGCAGATAAAATAAGCAATCCAATCGCCCATATAACGAGATTAATACACTTTACTCTTTTCATACTAAATCCTTTGTTTCATGTTATTGAGTTAGAACGTGAGGGGTATCCAGGTCCTAATATTTTATTACTTTCTGTAATATCCTAGCCAAATACTGTAGTCACCATATGTTATACAAGCATCGCCATCGTAATCAGCGGACGGTATAAAACTAGCATCCCCTTCGCATTTACCTAATGTTGTACGGAATAAATTATAGTCGTCACGGTCAATATCGTTGTCACCATCCAAATCCCCAGGAACAACAGGCTGGCTGACATCACCAAGATAACGAATATAAGTACCCGAGCTAGAAGCTTCTACAACGAAATTATCTATACTGAAATTCCCTTCCAGAGTTATTTCAACATCGGCTTGATTATCATCATCAGTATCCAGAGATAAGATTGCTGACCCTTTTCGTACTGCTAAATCACTTTGTTCAAGCGTAACATCACCCAAAAATAATGCATCTGTTATGCTAAAGTACTGTACGTGCGTTTGATCCATGGCTGCTGGAAACCCAAAAACAACGTTGTTTCCCCCTGACAAGATAACTGTTTCATTACCTTCATTTAAGATGAAAATAGAGTTTCCTGAAGCACTTGTCATGGTGCTATCACCCAGTTCTCTATCCACAATGATAGCCGGAGTGCTTTCCGTGTTTGCACCTTCGACTATCCTGACAGGCGTATTTGGTGTAATAGCACTAAAGACCCAGCTGGCGAAATCCTTGCTTGTTTCTGTAAATCTCTTGACACCCTCTTCAGCTCCGTCCAGGAAGAAGTTTCCTATATTTATTGTTGATGAGCCAAACAACTTCGTTAAATCGAGAATACCTTCTCCCGTTGCACTAGTGAGGTCGTAAGCTGTAGTGAGCATAAAAGTTGCGTAGTCTCGCGGACCATCTCCTACTGTATGTCCTAAGTCTATAGATAAACTGAACAACTCACCGGTAATATTAAACAATACATCGCGTTCCATGCCTAATACAAGATTTCTAGCATCAATCTGAAACTTAGAAAATTCATATACAAGATTTAATACTCTTGGCAGGTCTGCTGTTCGGCCGCTTTCACTCCCCGCACGGCTACTCAAGATCTCTGCAATACGAATTAACTCAAGGCCAGAATATTCCCTTATCGAAGGAAAGTAAGCAAAAAGTGTTAAAACATCTTCTTTAAATTTATTATAATCAAGATCAGCATAATTAATTATGTCATCTGGATCGCTAACATTTAGATGGCTAAAGTCTGCGCTAATAAAATCATTATAGGAAAGTAAGTTTTTGGGTAGGAGCCTTACCGATTGCTGCTCAGGCAGATTTTCGTTATCCTGGCGAAGAAATTCTGCATCATAGAGTTCTTGCTGTGCCCAATGACCAGTATGTGCAGTTAACGCAAACCCCAAATGTCCAATTAATGATTCTGGATAACCCAAGTCATAATAGATAATATCTTTACCCGCTTCACCAGGTACAAAGTGCAATCCGACCTGACTAACAATATCGCCCGCTGAAATAAAGTGTTTAACATTTGCAGGACTGATAACTTCAGAAAGGTCAATATTTGTTTTATTGATTCCAGCAGAATTAAAGGTTATTAATTGGCCAAGGGTAATGGTATTGGGTTGTAATATCTCACCAGCAGCTCGATAAGCTAATAATTGCGCTTGTGCACCACCCTGGCTATGCCCTGTAATACTGGCATGGGGATTTTTAATCAGCCACTGCTTAATTCCGGTATTGGCCCAGGCATCCTCGAACTCTTCGAACCCCACTCCTTGAATAGACGTGTTCTCCAACCAGTCTGGAATATTCGTTCCAGTCCCTCGAATTGCAAGCACTGGAAAAAAACCTGGCTTTGTTAATGCAACGGCACGAAATAAGTCGCCGTAAGCTAGGAACTCTTTTTCTAGTGTCCAGCCAGCCGCAAAATGCCCTGATGGTAAAGTTCGACCCTCGTTTGCCAATCGCGGTTCATATCCATAGGCCACTTGACGGGCAAAGAATTCAAGAAGAAGTGAATCTGGCAATAACAGAGTTGGTATGGGTGTTCCGCTTCCAGTTATGCCTAGCGAAACATTACCGCCATTGCTTGTAAAACTAATAGTACCAGTAACTTGACCTTCGATCGTGGGCGTGAAGTTCAGCGGGACATCCATGAATTCATAAGGTACTAAATCAAAGGTACAGGTATCGTAAGCTAAATTAAAAGGCGAGGTAATAGTGCAATTGCCATTCAACAAAGCATTTCCGGTGTTTGACACCGAGATATTCTGGTTCGCTGAAGTTTCCCCAACTACAACAGAGCCGAAATTCAATAGGTTTGTTGGTGCTGCATTGAGAAATCCAGATTGTGTGGATGGATCTGTCGGGTCTGTAGTAAGCAAGAATTCCTGCTTATTTGTCAGGCCGTCTCCATCTATGTCTAACAGAGCGTCAATAGGTTCGTTCTTGTCAAGTCCATATTGATCCTCATACCAGTCCGGCAAGCCATCGCTATCAGAATCTAAATTGCTATCTATTTTAAAGCTGCAATCTTTGGGCGTATTGGGTCCAACGCCGTTAATGGAGACATAACCCGAATCAATGGGTGCATCACTGCCTCCTCTTATACTATTACCCCAGGCAGTGATACTGCCGTCCGTTTTCATTGCGGCGAAAGCTCCACCTGTTGATGCAATACTGGTATAGCCAGAGTCCTTAGGCGCCCCGCTCCCTCCCCAATCATTATCTCCCCAACTCGTGATACTTCCATCGGCCTTCATTGCAGAGAAAGCATAATAAGTTGATATGATACTGACATAACCGGCGTCAATAGGCGCACCATTACTACCATTATTAGAATACCCTCCCCAAGCAACGATACTGCCATCGGCCTTCATTGCAGCAAAAACGACCCTTGTTGACGCAACACTAACATAACCTGCATTGGAGGGAGCAGCAATACCACCAAAATCACTATTTCCCCAAGCGATAATACTACCATCAGTTTTCATCGCGGCAAATGCACCATCAGTTGAAGCAATGCTTACATACCCAGCGTCAGTAGGCGCACCACTGCCACCGTATTTACTAGCTCCCCAGGAAACAATGCTGCCGTTGGTTTTCATTGCAGAAAATGCATAACCAGATGAAGCAATGCTTACATACCCAGCGTCAGTAGGCGCACCACTGCCACCATATTCACTAGCCCCCCAAGCAGTAATGCTACCATCGGCTTTCATTGCAGCAAAAGCGGAGAATGTTGAAGCTATAGCAACATAACCCAAATCGGTAGGTGCGTTGCTTCCACCGTTGTCGCTATGCCCCCAAGCTGTGATGCTGCCATCAGCCTTCATTGCAGCAAAAGCGGATAATGTTGAAGTAATACTGATATAGCCAGAATCATTAGGCGTATCATCATCACCGCAGGCTAAACAACTCCCAAAACCTCCTCCCCAGGACGTGATGCTGCCATCGGCTTTCATTGCGGCGAAAGCGGATAATGTTGAAGCAATACTGGTATACCCTGTTTCGATAGGAGGAGTATTAGCATCGCCAAACAAAGTACTTCCTCCCCAGGACGTGATGCTGCCATCGGCTTTCATTGCGGCGAAACCATTTGCTCTTGAAGTAATGCTGACATAACCCGAATCAGATGGCGCTCCACCACTAAAATAGCCCCAGGACGTGATGCTGCCATCGGCTTTTAACGCTACAAAACTTTTGTCATTCGAGCTGAAATTGCGGCTCCCACCATACTTATTTTGATACGAATTATAATCAACACCACACTCGTTATTGACCGCATAAGAACTTATTGGTATCGACAGAAACACAATAGCACTCAGCAATGAGATTATCAGTTGTTTCGAAAATCCATTTTTATACTGTTTGGGTTGTTGACTGAGTTTGAAGGGATGGGAATAAGAAGTAAGGAGTTTACCAATAAAAACAGGCGATTTTGCAAAGATTTGGGCTATTGTTTTCATGTTTTAACCTTATTGTATTTCAATTGTAAAACGCGACAGGTTTCACTCTTTAGGTGTAATCAATGACAAACTAGCTTGTATAACTTGCGTTACTCAAGCTAGTTCATCGTGCGTACAAAATATCAAGTCGTTATCTTTATTTACTTCACACAATTAAAATCAAAAGTCACAAGACCTGTTATAGAGCCTTTTTGTTTAACAAGCTGAGCAACGCGGTCATGTTTTTTACAAACCTTATCAGACGCCTCGGTAGCGGCCTGCTTACTGGGTAATCCACGGGTTTGAATAGTGTTTCCTCCAGCGGAGTCAGCCGGAATTGTCCAGGTGTAACCTCCGGCTTCGATTGTTCCCCGAGCCTCTGTCTCTGCTCTTTGCCTTTTCACTCCCTCAAAGCAGCCTGAAAGTAAGATTGAAATGGAAATTAAACTTACGTACGATATTACGATATTCTTTTTAATCATGGTGCTGTCCTATTATGAAAAATAATTATTTTTATACGTAAGACTGAAATCTCTGGCGTCAGAATGTGGTTAATGAACCGTTCATTTTTGCACTGTATATCTGCCCATTTTAAATCTCGAAATTTAGTTAATCAGGCTGCCCTGAACTAAATTCAGAAAATCCTCATGTTGACTTAATTTTTTTAGACAAAAAAAGCCAGAACACTCCCATTGACCTATACAGGCCTTGTGGTAGTCTGGCTCTCCATTCTGGATCCATGACTTTCTGTCCCCACCTCTCAGTAGGTTTAGCTTTTCGCTGTTTTGCAATGCGCATATCTTAATATGCGCTTATTTGATGGAAAAACCGTTTGTCACTTACTTTAGGAGTGGTACTCGCTCCGCTTTGTGCATTGCCCCCAATTAAACACCGATTCATTAGTCAACCGATATTTAAGCGCGAGCATCGACCACTAACATTACTTTCTATTTTCAATTGCTTTTTACAGATTTTCGAATATCCTCTAGTATCAGAAAACCACCGACAAACATTGCACCAAAAATAAAAGCAATAAGCAATGCACCAATTGCTCCCATTAAGCCACTTACTTGCCATCCACTTATAAAGGCAACAATTAACATAAGCCAAAGCGAAATTTCAAATAAGTGTTGTTTAAGATCCAACAATCATTTTGATAATATAACCTTTCCTTTTTTACCCTTTCATTTATGCTGTTATGGCTTCACAGAGGAAAATTGAAACCTAACGATAAGCTACAGACGGAACAAGAATATATTTATGCATAGCAAATGATTTTTAATTAGTTCTAGCCCATATCTAATGAAAATTCATCATTCCGGTTTGTTATTAAATTTAGTGTATACAGTTATAAATGCACTTAACGTGCCACAACTATAAATAGTTGATAACTATCGTTAATGTATCAACAGGATTTTCCAATTCGTTAAAACTGTAAAGTAAACTGACACAAACTGGTGTTTTTCGGCATCTTTCATATAGCGCCAAAATCACCTCCTAATTAAAGTGTAAACTGAGGAATGAAGGATGCCTGTTTTTCCAGACTTTTGGTGGAAATTATAGAGGATGTGAGATTTACCAAATGGCTGTTTAGCTGACCTTTGTTACCAAATTAATTTGTCTTATAATGTATACATTACGGGACTGTTTTACATAACGGTAGAATGCGGCCTCGATACGTCCTTATTTATGTCTTATTATTGATTCCTATAACGTCCCTATATAAATAAGACGCTGGAGTAAGAAAATCCTCCCAATAAAGTAAACCCTATCGAGAGTTTTATTTTGCAGGTTTTTTATCTGAGTCAGGTAAAAGGTCAATGGGGAGGCAGTGCAAAGCTTTTGCTAGCTTTCTTAAAATACCAACAGTTATGTTTTCAAGCTCTCCTTTTTCAATCCGGCTTATCATAGACTGAGTAACCCCAGAATTATCTGCTAGTTCTTTTTGTGTCAGTTTTTTTTCAAGTCGTTTATTTTTTAATGTGTCGCCTATTCTCATCTGATGTATGTTTTTAATTAAAAGACTCCTTATTTTATGATTAAAATCATATTTTAGGCAAACAACTAGAGCCGCTTTGCGGCTCTAGTTGTTAAGCTAGTGCTACTTATTTGGAAATTTTTCGATAAGCCCAGTTATTACGGATTTAGTGTATGAATACGCCCGAACTTCATTACTTGCCCTGGGTCCTGCAACATTTAGAGTTTGAATTTTAAAGTCTGTAATGAAATTGATTATTTTTTGTGTCGCTTGTGTTTCGCTGAATTGATTGGCGTCAATTAAAACGTGAGGCTTCTGCTCCTTGATACAGAACTCCACAGTCAGTTTTGTTCCTCCGCTAAGCCGGCTAAAATAAATAATTACAGTTCCATCACTGTCTTGCACGTTTTTTAATGTGCGCTTCCTATAACCTGCATTTGTTAGCTCTGTGAGTGGGTAAATATCTGCAATTTTACCATCCTCTGCTTTACGTCCTTCAGGACACCACCCACCAGCTTCTATATTGCAATCCAGTGCCGCATCTAATCCCGCTCTATCAACCCCGGTTTGACCGCCTGATACTATTTTCATATTAGTTACCTTTTTAAAAAGGAGCCGTTTAAACGGCTCCAGGATAATGATTTATTTAATGCTTAGTCTTGTACCATTGGTTAGCGATGCGCCAGTTACAGTTTTTCCGACTTTAATAGCATTCTTGATTGCTGTTTTATCAATTATCCAGCTGATAACCTGAGTTTTAAACTCTGCCGGTATTGCACCTTCATTAATAATAGATACTGATGCAGGGTTATTCTGAATTGAAATTTTAAAAAATGGGCATTCAATTTTAGTGATGCCAGTATGCTCCATATTGCCTTTTAAATAAGACTTCATCCATTTCACGCGATTTTCTAAAGCTTTGCGCCGCTTCGCCATTTCAGCTTCAGCAGACTTAATAGCACCTGCTGTAGCTTCCATATTGCGCAGAAACTTAGCCACATTAATAGATTTATCTTCCATTTCACCAGATAAACCCTCCAAAGTATCTGTTACTACTTCAATGGGTAAATCCATTTCTGGATCGGTTAAAGCGTCTAATGCTTCTAAGTAGTCGCCACTTAATTGATATAAAGATAAGTTACTCATTATTTTTTCCTCGTGTGTAGGCGGGGGATTAACCCCACCTAACTTTATTTAGTTAATATAGGCGGGTTGTTTGTGCAGGCTTGACGGTAAGAGCATCTTTAATGTTCATGATGCGCCTCCGCAAATTTATCTAGTTTTTTATAAAGAATTTGATAAAACCCCTGATTAAGCTCTAAAAAACTAGAGTATTTATTTTTAGATGCTTTAATCATCCAGGTTTTTACTCGATCACGATCTAACTCAAGCTCTTTAATGCGAGCCTCTAAACGTTGATGTTGAGATTTACTAATACCTAATACTGGTTTAGGAGTAACTTTTTCAGCCTGAACAATGCTAACGGCTTCTCTGCGTTGGAGCATGTCTTCAATGTCTTGAGTAAAAACCTCGGACAACCCAGCCATACGTAAAGTTGCATCGATATGAGCGGATTTTTCTGCCATTTTTAAAGCCTTATTTATGTCTCCGTTATCTTGGCTTAATGTTCGCGCTCCAATACCATCAGCAACAGAACGACCTGAAGCGTCGATAATTTCGCAACGTAAAATTATCTGGCTAAGTTTTGTGCCGTTTAACGCTGATTTTTCATACTCGGTTAGCGTTGGATAGCTAACCGTAACACCTAGCATGCCGCATATTTTTTCAGCACCGGGCTTAAATAAGCTTGGCTTGCTGAAGTGGCTAGGGTTTTTACAATGGATTCCAGCCTGACATTTATTCCGGCTAACAATGTGAATTTTTCCAAAGTCTGAACCCTCTATCAGGGCTTCACGTACCCAAGCCATTAACGCGGATCTATTTTGTTTGCGCCTATCTAATCCAGCTTGAAAGGTTTCTGATGGAAGATCCAAAGGATTAGCGGAAACTACCGCTAATTTTGCATCTTGGCTTTGTTGATCCGGTTTAACCCGTTCAACCAATTGAGTAGCTGTATACATAACAACCTCCTATTGTGCGAATAAATAAAAGGCGGGGAAGCGGCTACTTGCCCCGCCATTTTTTTAATACTCTTCTGGTAAGAGTATTGTGGTTGATGAGCGGTCGGCTTCGGTAATTATCCAAAGTCTAACGGTATCGAAAACGTATGCGGAAAAAATACGCGCACCAGTTATTAAAGCTTGTTGATTAGACACCTTATCTTCAGGGTCTAACTCATCCCAGTCGCCGCGCTGATGACGGCTTAATAATGAAATTGGGGAAATGTCCATACCTTGCATAACGACTAAAGCGCCAGGCGTAGAAACAGTGCGACCTAAACCGAAAAGTGGCTTAACTTGATTTATTGATTGAGTTGTCATAATCTGAGCACTCCTATTGTGCGAATTTTAGGAATGTGCGGACCAGGGCGGCTTACCCTGATCCACACGAAAATATTTAGAACGGCGCTACTTTGGATTGATCCTCTGATTTAGCGCTACTTTTATTTGCACCTCCTTTAATTGAAATAATTGTATTTTTTACGGCTTCAACTAACGTTTTTCCTGTTTCTAGTGAGGGTTCTTTATTTTCACCAGCAGGAGCTGATACAAAAACAGCAAATTTAGTTTCATTGCGGTTATCACCAACGCCATAAGACCAGCTATCTGTCTGGATACAAATAGAACGCCCTGAAATCCCAACGCCTAATAAAGCCGTTTTAATCACGCTAACAGCGCGGCGATGTTTATCTACTAATCTGACTAACATAATAAAATCCTCCAAAGGATCTTTAACTCTAAGTAAATATGATTATAATCATATTATGAGGCGGTTTTATGCCCTCCAGATGATCAGTCTGCCGGGCTATCCACCGCTAAGGATAATTCGGTTCCTCCATTTTTAAGTGCCCGAGTCTACCGAAAAAAAGCACTACATCCTTAATGAATATGTCTATATTTTATCATAAAATACTATATTATTCAATGAGTTATGTTTTTTTATCTAAAAATATACGGCAAAATAAATAGTGAATTTTTAATGCTGGCCGACGAATTGGCAAAGGCAAAGACCGAAAAAACCAACCAACAAAACGCCACCACGGGGCGGGTGGCATTCTTCTATTAAATAAGTAATCAAACATAAGTATTTACTCCTGAATATATGAGCCGGTGCGCGAAGCGCACCGGCTAGAAAACTAAAGTGCAAAGGCTAAAGAGCTAAGCTTGGGCCGAACCCGAACCGGCTCAGTAACAACCACGCCAGCCGATAGAACCGAACTAACGAAAGAGCGCAGGCGAGAACAAGCCCAACCCTCAGGAACCGCCACTTTTACCGCAAAATCGGGAACATCTAAACCGCAGGCAGAAAAAACAGGCGAGCCAGAAGAGCCAGCACGAACCCAAACGCGCAGACCATAACTAGCTAGTACCTTAGCGACAGCTGAAGCTGAGGCCAAGCCATCAAAAGGCACAAACAAACAAGCCGGAGCCGGAAAAAAGCCAGCGGCACGACCGCCGGCTGGAAGCGGACGCGAAGCCCAAACCCAGCCAGACGACAAAGGACGAGCAACAACAGAACCCATGCGAGACGATGAACGAATAGCAACGAAACCAGACATAAAACCCCCTAAAAACAACGAGAAGAAACGGAGCAACCACACTCCACCACACCCATATTATACAATAATAATTGT
>Ga0105351_1001192_pt1 | contig 12007 bp, 10 predicted proteins | sample EN4Hudsemesocosm_FD_83662 | JGI IMG/M metagenome (GOLD analysis project Ga0105351, IMG submission 83662) | Methane-oxidizing microbial communities from mesocosms in the Hudson Canyon - EN4B Hudson Canyon | ecosystem: Environmental > Aquatic > Marine > Cold seeps | place: Hudson Canyon... | reverse complement strand
TCATCCGCTTCTGCCAGTATATAGCGTGATCCACCTAACTTTGCATTGGTTCCTGCACTGTTTAATCGCCCACCAATAACAAAAGTAGGATCAAGACCCGCTTCACCAAATACTGAAGCAAGTAAGCTAGTTGTTGTGGTTTTACCATGAGTACCGGCAACCGCTATTCCATGTCGGTAGCGCATAATTTCAGCGAGCATTTCCGCACGAGGTACAACCGGTATGCGATGACTTCTTGCTTCTATTATTTCCGGGTTTTCTTCATTCACCGCACTGGAAACAACGACCACGTTAGCCCCAGCAATATTAGAGGCCTGGTGACCAATAAAAATCGACATACCTAAGGACTCTAAGCGCTTAGTCACAGCACTTTCATTTAAGTCAGAACCCGATATTTCGTAGCCCTGATTCAACAACACTTCAGCAATACCACACATTCCTGCACCACCAATTCCAACAAAGTGGATTTGGCGAATTCTTCTCATTTCAGGAACATCACAAACCATCACCTGGTTCATTTTTGGGTCAGACATAACACGCCTCCATACAGTAAGAAACCACTTTCTCTGTAGCATCGGGTCTCGCTAAATGCCTGGCCGCTTGAGCCATTTCGTTCATTACTTCTCGTTTCTCTATCATTGTTTTTAATTTTTCACTTAAGGCTAAGGCCGTTAATTCACTCTGGGGCATTAATTCTGCTGCACCCGCCTGAACCATATAATTTGCATTCTTTGTTTGATGGTCATCCACAGCATGAGGGTAAGGCACCAATATTGCGCCAACACCTGCCATGCATAACTCAGAAATAGTTAACGCACCCGCTCTGCAAATGACAATATCAGCCCATTCATACGCAGCAGTCATATCTGTAATAAATGGCAAAACCTCTGCCGTAACCGCTGCATTTTTATAGCTAGCAAGAGCCTTATTCAGGTTTCTCTTCCCTGCCTGATGTTTAATTTCAGGCCTAAAATCACTATTAATCAGCTTTATCGCTTCGGGTACTGTCTCATTTATAGCGACAGCACCTAAGCTTCCACCTACAACCAAAACCCGTACAGCCCTGTTCTTTTCACTAAGCTGTTTTACTGGCAATTCACAAATTTCTTTCCGTACAGGGTTCCCGGTAACGACCGTTTTAACAGCCGCTGGAAATGCCCCTGGAAATGCTTCCATTACTACATTGGCAAATTTAGAAAGCAGGCGATTAGTCATTCCTGCAATCGCATTTTGTTCATGAATCAATAAAGGTTTACCTAGTAAACGTGCAGCTAGTCCACCTGGGCCGGTAACAAACCCCCCCATACCTAACACACCATCAGGCTTTACAGCGCGAATCACCGCCATAGCTTGAATTAATGCTTTAAATAAGCGGAAAGGTGCAGTCAATAACGCCAGCTTACCTTTACCTCTAAGACCGGATATTGAAATACAGGAAATAGGTATTCCTGCACTTGAAACCAGCTCAGTCTCCATCCCTCCATCAGAACCCAACCAATGCACATGTACATCATTAGCCTGTAACATTCGTGCGGTCGCCAATGCAGGAAAGACATGCCCTCCGGTACCACCCGCCATAATCAAAAAGGTTTTATTCTTATTCATTACTTCCCCCTTTTGATGTCTGACCATCTGAACTTGAACCCAGCAACTGACATCGTTCGAGGTTAATTCTTATAAGCACACCAATGCACATACAACTGACTAATAAACTACTGCCACCGTAGCTCACTAACGGCAAAGTCAAACCTTTAGTTGGAAGTAATCCAACATTAACACCCATATTAATTAATGCCTGACCACCAATTAACAAGCCAATGCCATAAGCAAAATAAGCAGCAAAACGCTGATTGGCACGCTCCGCTTCAATGCCAATTTTTAAGGCTCTGAAAACCAAAATAGCGAACAACATAATTACAAAGATGCAACCTACTACACCAAATTCTTCAGCAAAAATGGCAAACACAAAATCAGTATGTGCTTCAGGTAAATAAAATAACTTTTGCACACTATTACCCAATCCAACACCTGTCCACTCACCTCGCCCAAAGGCAATAAGTGCCTGTGATAATTGATAGCCACTGCCAAACTGGTCGGCCCATGGATCGGTATAACCGGTTAATCGCTTCAATCGATAGGGCTGAGAAAATACAAGCGCAACGGCAGATATAGCACAACCAACAATCAAGACCGAAAACTGCCCCACTCTGGCGCCACTTAAAAAAATCATCCCCAGTACCGCAGAGGCAATCACTACCGTTGCACCGAAATCGGGCTCCATCAGCAACAAAAAAGAAGCGATAAGCATGACGATCATAGGCTTCAAGAACCCCCACCAGCTAGCCATTACCTCTTCTCTTCTTCTATCTAAGTAGCCTGCCATATAGGCAACGAGAAATAGCTTAGCCAACTCTGACACCTGCAAATTCAGGCCACCAAAGCCAATCCAGCGTGTACTTCCATTAACTGTTCGACCTACACCAGGGATCAACACCAAAATAAGTAAACCGACAGACAAAAGGAGCAGTAACCAGCCACTTTTCATCCACCATTGCACAGGAACATTCACCACAGCAAACCCTGCTGCAAGCCCTATTAACAAAAAAGTTCCATGCCTTAACACATAAAAAAGCGGGTTATTATTACGTACATCAGCAATATCAATAGAGGCTGATGCAATCATAATTAAACCAACCATCAGCAACGAACCAGCAGCACCTAATAACCAAAAGTCAAAACCCTTGTTAAAAACCAGCGCGTTCGCCGCTGAAGTATTCACAGAGGCAGAATTAGTGAGCGCAAAATTCGTCATAACCCTCCCACCACGTCAATAAATGCATCGCCACGTTTTTCAAAATTACTGAACATATCAAAGCTGGCACATGCAGGCGACATCAATACAGTATCACCCGGTTCAGCTAGTGATTTTGCTACAGAGACAGCCTCTTCAAGGGTGCTTGCTCGCTTAATATCTACTATATTATTCAAGTCAGATTCAATTTTTTCAGCATCTCGACCAAACAATATGGCACTTCGGGCAAAATTCGACAAAACTGATGTCAACGGAGTAAAATCTGCACCTTTACCTTCTCCGCCAGCAATCAAAATCACCTTCCCATTACCAGACAAACCAAAACTTTCTATTGCGGTGGCGGTCGCCCCCACATTTGTTCCTTTTGAGTCGTTGATATAATTCACACCATCAACACTCCGCACCCACTCACATCGATGTTTTAAGCCTGAATATGTTTTTAAGGTCGCCAGCATTGAATTCATATCAATACCCGCTGCAGTTCCCAGAGCCAAGGCAGCAAGTGCATTGCTAATATTATGTACGCCCTTAATTTTAATTTCAGAGGTACTGATTAGCGTATCAAAACCAAAACATATTTTTATTTCAGCACCATCATTTGTTGTGCTGAATTTTCTTAAATTCGGTTTACCTATACCAAAATGTATAGGCTCCATACCCTCTACCATTAAAGGTTCACTGAGTATGTCGTCGTCATTAACGATGACGTAACGACAGCCTCTGAAAATCTTCTGCTTAGCTTGCAAATAAGTCAGTTTGCTTGGGTAGCGATCCATATGATCTTCTGAAATATTCAGAACAGTTGCAGCCCATGCCCCTAAACGCTGAGTCGTTTCTAGCTGAAAGCTGGAAAGCTCAATGATATAAAGCTCAATATCCGAACCTAATAGATCAAGAACAGGTATCCCGAGATTGCCACCCACGGCAATATTCATTCCTGACTGCTCTGCCATTTCAGCCAATAAAGTTGTAACCGTACTCTTCCCGTTAGACCCCGTAATAGCAATTATTGGTGCATTTGCGGCGTGACTAAACAGCTCTACATCACCTGTAATTTTAACGCCTCTTCGTCGAGCCTCTTTAATAGCCGGCTCCATCACTGAAACCCCAGGGCTAACGACTAACTGAGTGGCACTACATAAAAGCGCCGCATCAAACTCACCACAATGAATTTCAACCTGAGGAAATTCAGCCTTGCATTCGGCCATTCCTGGTGGAGTGTTTCTACTATCAACAACCGTTACATGCTTGCCTTGAGCCAACAGATACCGCACGCACGAAAGCCCGGTGATACCGAGCCCCACTACGATGCTTTTATTATCTGTTGCTATTAATGTCACGTTACACCCTTACAAAATTCTCAAACAAACATTTAGCGTACCTTAAGTGTCGCTAAGCCAATTAAAACCAATACCACGGTGATGACCCAAAACCTCACAATAACCCGAGGCTCTGGCCAGCCTTTAAGTTCAAAGTGGTGATGCAAAGGCGCCATTCTGAAAATTCTACGCCCAGTCAACTTGTATGAACCTACTTGTAAAATAACGGACACTGTTTCCATTACGAAAACACCCCCCATAATAAATAAGACCACTTCTTGCCTAACAATAACGGCTACAACACCCAGTGCAGCACCCAAGGCTAACGCACCTACATCCCCCATAAAAACCTGTGCGGGATAAGTGTTAAACCATAAGAAACCCAAACCTGCGCCAACTAAGGCACCACAAAAAATAATTAACTCACCCGCGCCGGGCAAATAAGGAATATGCAGGTAGTCAGCAAAACGTACGTTACCCGACAGATAACAAAATATAGCCAACGCACCCGCAACCATTACCGTAGGCATAATAGCCAGGCCATCCAAACCATCGGTTAGGTTTACGGCATTACTCGTTCCAACAATCACTAAGTAGCTCAATAATATAAAGAAAGGCCCCAATTCAAGCGCAAAACCTTTAAATACAGGAATAATGAGTGTTGTCTCCTGAGGTAACACAGCCGTACTGTAGAGCAAAAATGAAGCACCAAGTCCAAACACTGACTGCCAAAAATATTTCCACTTACCAGGCAAACCACGTGAATTTTTTTCAACCACTTTTCGGTAATCATCAACCCAGCCAATAGCACCAAACAACAAAGTTACCAACAAAGTAATCCAAACATATCGGTTAGTCAGGTCAGCCCAAAGCAAGGTACTCACCGCGACGGCTACCAGAATTAACGCTCCGCCCATTGTGGGAGTTCCGGCCTTGCTTAAATGTGACTGTGGTCCGTCACTTCTAACCGATTGTCCAATTTGATATTGGCTCAGTTTTCTGATCATTATCGGACCAACGATCAACGCAATAGAAAGTGAGGTCAGAACACCAAAGATGCCTCTTAAGGTCAGATACTTAAATACGCCAAACACGCTGAAATACTGAGATAGAAAATCGGCTAGCCAAACTAACATTACACAACCACCTTCTGTTTAAGCATTTCGTCTACAATCTCTTCCATTGCTGAGCTTCTGGAGCCTTTTACCAAGTAGGTAGCTCCTTGTTGTAATTCTTTCATTAAACTCTCAATTAATTCTGCCTTTGATACAAAACTATGCGCGCCCGCTCCATAGCCAGCAACGACGCTATCTGCAAACTCCCCACAGGCATATAATGCATCAGCACGCCCCTCTTTTGCATAGCGTCCCGCCTGCTCGTGAAGTACTTTTGCATCTGGACCTAGTTCACCCATATCACCAAAAATAACCGCCCTGAAACCTTTAGCATTAGCTAGTACATCTAAAGCAGCCCTGGTTGATGATGGATTAGCGTTATAGGTATCGTTAATAACGGTATAACCCGCTTCTGATGCTGTAATTTCTAAACGCCCTTTAACGCTATTTAAATGGCTCAGTGCCGACGTAATAGATTCCCACCTAACGCCCATAGCGTTAGCGGCACAAGATGCAGCCAATGCGTTAGCTATGTTATGTTCACCCGGTAGAGGTAGCGACACAAAAACTCGCCCTCCCGACCAACACAATTCAAATTCAGATAGCGTCGAAGAAAGTTTGATCGATTCAGCCCAAACATCAGCATTTTTATCGTTATACAAACTAAACGATAGAGATTTCCTCGGTGATGCTAAGGCTGACCATTTTTCAAAAGCTGGGTCATCTGCATTTAATATTGCAATTCCGTCAGCAGCCAGTGCTTCGACAATTTCACCTTTCGCTACAACTATATTGTCGTAACTACCAAACCCTTCCAAATGAGCATTTGCAGCATTAGTAATGATCGCTATATCAGGCTGAGTGAGTGCCGCGGTGTATGCAATTTCTCCAACCGCGCTAGCGCCTAGCTCAATAACTGCATATTTATAAGCATCTTCTATACGCAATAAGGTTAATGGTGCACCAATATCATTATTTAAGTTTCCAGTAGTAAACAGTGTCGGCCCTTCTTCACTCAGAATGGCCGCTAACATTTCTTTTACTGAAGTCTTTCCGCTGCTTCCCGTAACAGCAAGGACTTTCCCTTTAAACTGATCACGATTATATTTTGCTACATCACCCAATGCCTTTAATGTGCTTTTTACTTTGACCTGAGGAAGATTTATCTCTTGAACTTCTTCAACCAGAGCAGCTACAGCACCTTTTTCTTGCACACTAGCCACATAAAGATTGCCGTTAAAATTTGGGCCTTTAAGGGCAATAAAAAGTTCACCTTTATTGATGGCTCTTGAATCTGTGCTTACAGAAATAAACGACACATCATCGCCAACCAGCGTTCCACCAGTCACTTCAGCGAGCTTTGAAAGAGGAAGTGAGGCAACCATTAGGCCTCCCCTGCTTTCAAGTAACTTTCAACAACGTCAATATCACTGTATGGCAATCGTCTACCTGCTACTTCCTGATAATCTTCATGCCCCTTTCCTGCAACAAGAATCATGTCATTCTCTGTGGCCAGCTTAATCGTTTGTTCTATTGCCATTTGGCGATCATGAACCACCTGAGCGCAAGCCTCATCGCTCAAACCTTTCAAGATATCAGCCACGATATCTGACGCATCTTCATTTCTCGGGTTGTCATCAGTCACCACAATTTTATCAGCATATTTTTCTGCTGCTTCAGCCATCATAGGACGCTTGCCTTTATCTCGATCACCACCGCAACCAAAAACACACCAGACATTTCCGTCGCAATGCTGTTTTACTGCTTGCAAGGCATTAACTAATGCATCCGGTGTATGTGCATAATCTATGATCACAGCAGGCTGACCTTCAGCATTATAGGCCTGCATTCTTCCTGTTACCGGCTTAAGTTCGGCAACTGACTGGCAAATTTCTTCAATTTCATACCCCATAGCCAGGGCAACACCCACGACAGCCAAAACATTACTCAAATTAAAGGCACCTAATAGCTCGCAACGAAGCTTAGCTGAACCCCAACTTCCCGATAATTCAGCATGTATACCTTTTTTGCTGTACTGCACCCGGTCAACGGAGATATCTGCAGGCTGACTTATTCCATAACTAATTACGCGAGTAGTATCTGGTAGTGAGTCAACCAGTGAGCGTCCGTATTCATCATCAAAATTAACGACCACAAATGAAAGGCCAGGCTTTAGGAAAAGTGCTTTTTTAGCCTCCCCATAAGCGTCCATTGATTTGTGATAATCAAGATGGTCTCTGGACAAGTTCGTGAATACCGCGCCAGTAAAATTAACCTCATCCACTCGCCCTTGGTCTAAACCATGAGACGATACCTCCATCGCAGCTGTTGTAGCCCCTTGTCCTCTCAGGTTTGCTAGAACTTGCTGTACTTTTACTACGTCCGGCGTAGTGTGAGTTGCAACTTCCAATTCTCCAGGCATTCCATAACCCAGCGTTCCAATAACGCCTGTTTTGTTCCCTAATCCACTTAAAACATTAGCAAGATACTGTGATACAGAGGTTTTACCATTAGTTCCTGTAACACCGACCACTTTCATGTGCTTAGAAGGGGCGCCAAAAAAACGGTCAGCAATTTTCCCTACATAACGTTTCAGGTCAGGAATAAACAATTCTAATGAATCACCCTCTTCACAAATTTTCAGGCCTGGCTGATCATTTTCTATTAGTACTGCCACAGCACCATTAGCAATAGCTTGAGGCACATAAGCCCTAGCAGACGAACTAAAACCCTTTAAAGCAATAAAGAGGTCGCCTTTTTTAACTTTACGACTATCTAGAGAAACGCCATAGATCCTGCAGTCCAATACCGAAGGTACGGTGCATATGTTTTTTAACAGCGCAGCAAGTGTATGTTCCCTGGGTTCTATAGCCATCATGATCAACTCTTCTCTTTTTTATCTTTGTGAGACTTTCTAAACTGCTGATCAGCCATTACTGGCAAATTATCGGGAGTTACATTAAGCAACCTCATGGCACCCGACATTACTCTTGAAAAAATTGGGGCGGCCACTTCACCACCGTAATACTCTTGTCCTTGTGGGCCATCTATTACCACTACTGCAGCCACTCTTGGATTCTCAACAGGCGCTACACCGGCAAATAATGCCTTGTACTGATTATCTTCATAGCCAGAACGTCCAACACTATGCACCGTTCCAGACTTTCCACCCACTTCATAAGCAGCCACTCGTGCTCGTGTACCGGTGCCACCTTTCTCAACCACTTTTTTAAGCATCAAGCGAATATCTTGAGCAACAGAGGGCGCCATTACTTTTTCTCCGCGAACCGCATCCTCAGTATCAATCTTTATAAGGCTAACTGGAGGTTTCACTCCGTCATTCCCTAAAACCATATACATTTGCGCTAACTGTAATGCGTTTACGCTGACGCCATAACCATATGACATAGTGGCCACCTCTATAGGTCTCCACTTAACCGGATTTCTCAACAAACCAATACTCTCACCAGGAAAGCCCGTACCGGTTGCTTGACCAAACCCCATACGGTAAAACATATCCCAAACAACTTCACCAGTAAGGTCTAATGCAATTTTACTGGTCCCAACATTACTCGATTTCGAAATAATGGTAGGCAAGTCAATAACGCCATAGTCACGATGATCTCTAATAGACTTTCTGCCTACACGAAAATATCCGGGGGTCGTATCAATTTTTGTGGACGGGCGATATTTTCTTGTTTCCAGTGCCGCAGCAATCGTAAGAGGTTTAACCGTTGACCCGGGTTCGAATACATCTGTAATTGCTCTATTTCTTAACGCGGAGGTTGCAAGCTTCTTACGGTTATTCGGATTGTAAGATGGCTGATTTACCATAGCCAAAACTTCACCGGTGGCCACATCAAGAATAACCATAGAACCTGCTTTCGCACGGTGTGTTGTTACCGCCGCCTTCAACTCTCGATACGCCAAATACTGAAGCCGCATATCCAAGCTCAGGCTTAAAGGCTTACCTGGCTGAGCATCTCGAATTAAATCAAGATCTTTAATTACCGATCCACGTCGGTCTTTCAAAATTCGCTTCTTTCCTGGATGACCTGTTAACCACTTGTCAAAAGCAAGCTCAACACCTTCCTGCCCCATTTCATCTACATTAGTAAAACCAACAACGTGAGATACCACTTCACCTGATGGGTAAAAGCGCTTATATTCACGTCGACTGTACACCCCAGGAAAATCAAGCGCTAAAACACGATCTGCATGTGAAGGAGATATTTTTCGCTTTAAATAAATAAACTCTCGAGACTTATTTTTAGAAACTCGCTTATTTAACCAACCCTCACTGACACCGAGTGTTTTTGCTAATAACTTAAGCTGATGAGCATCTAAACTCATTTCCTTAGGGTTAGCCCAAATAGTTTCAACAGGCGTACTTACAGCCAAAGGCTCACCGAAGCGATCAGTAATCATGCCTCTGTGCGCATCTATTTTTTCATAGCGAATAGTTCGGGCATCGCCCTGAGTGATTAAAAACTCCTGATCATCAACCTGCAGCTGAACGGTACGATAAATAAGCGTGCTTCCTGCAACAGCTAAAACAGACACAATGAACCAGAACCGCCAAATTGCGATACCTTGATCATCATTCCGTTCAACATTTGCGTCAGCTTTGCCGCTCATTTCGTCCATTTCCTCAAACGAGGCCAATCAGTTATTTTTATTAGTCATCATTTTCTTATTTTATGATGACGATATCTTGTGCATCAGGAACCTTCATTCCTAATTTACTTATTGCTACATGCTCTATTCTTCCGTGGGCACTCCATGCGCTTTGCTCTAAAAGCAACTGACTCCATTCCATTTCGTATGCATCTCTCCATGATTGCAACTGCGTAAGCTCTTCAAATAACTGACGAGTAATATGAGCTGAATAAACACACCCAAAGCACTCATTAGCAAAACTACGCACATCAACAGGGTAACTAATGATGATTTCCCTAATAACGCGCCCAAAATAGCTCGCGAGAAAAGCCACCATTCCTTAATTGATGTCAACCAAGCTTCTCCATCACTCGCATTACCGCACTACGCGACCGTACATTATGTTCAACTTCTTTTTTCGACGGCTTAACCGCCTTACCAACCAATGCAAACGGCCTATGTATTTCATCTTCACGGATAGGCACACCCGCTGGCGGCTCATCCCCTTTTGCTTTCTTTCTCATAAAACGCTTAACCATACGGTCTTCAAGAGAGTGAAAGCTAATAACAACCAATCGCCCACCCGGTTCAAGTGCTTCAGATGCTGTTTCTAATACCTCTTCCAAATCAGTTAATTCATCATTAACTTTAATTCGAATCGCTTGAAAGGCTCTGGTAGCAGGGTTTTTACCTTTTTCCCACGCGGGGTTAGCCTCAGCAACAATTTTTTGTAGCTTGGCAGTGGTATCAATAACACCACTTTCACGCGCTTCCACAATGGCACCGGCAATTCGCTTGGCAAAACGCTCTTCGCCATACTCTTTTAGTACCGTAATAATTTCTTTCACATCCGCACAAGCAATCCACTGCTCTGCACTTAAACCTTTTTCAGGATTCATCCTCATATCAAGAGGACCATCATTTAAGAAGCTAAAACCCCTGCTGGCATCATCAATCTGAGGAGATGACACACCTAAATCTAATAAAATACCTGTTACACCGCTCCAGTCTTGCTCACTAGCAGCCATATCAAGCTCTTTAAATGAGCCATGATAGATTGCAAAACGGCTATCCTCAGCCTTTAATTCATTTGCAGATAAAATAGCCTCGGGATCTTTATCTATTCCCAGCAACTGCCCTTCCACTGAAAGTGCTTCCAGAATTTTGCGACTATGCCCACCACGACCAAAAGTGCCATCAATGTACCTGCCCGATGTATCGGTAATAAGGGCTTCAACGGCTTCATTTAGTAATACCGTTTGGTGTGCTACGTTTATTTCAGTCAAGTTACCGGCCTATAGTGATAAGTTATTCATTTCTTCTGGCATGGGCTCATCGTCGGTTTCATCCAACATCTCATTCCAGCTTTTCTCACTCCATAGCTCAGCTTTTTCGCCCAAGCCAACAAGCACTGCTTTTTTATCCAAACTGGCAAAATCTCTTAAGGTAGAAGGAAGTAATAATCGACCATTCCCATCCATTTCCAACTCACTCGCATTACCTAAAACCAAGCGCTGCATGCGTCTTACTTGTTTATTGCTGTTAGGCATCGCTTCAATTTGTGCCTTCTTTTCCTTCCAAATATGCTCTGGATAGATATATAAACAACGTTCATAAGGGCTTGCCGTTACAACTAAACGTCCTTCACAGGCAGCAGCAAGCATATCGCGATACCGACTCGGTATTGCCATACGCCCTTTAACATCCACATTTATGGATTGGCTGCCCTGAAACACGTTAATGATTCCCCTAAATCTTAAATTCGGTCTGTAAAACTTGAAAAACGATGCGTTTTTTCCAAAAACACCACAAAAACACACTTTTTTCCACTTTTTACCACTACAGCACACTATAGGAATTGCAGCAAAACAATGCAAGGTAAAATCAGAATTTGAGAGAGGAAGAAACACCAGAAAACATAGCTATTTCGTACTTCTGAGTAGAAAAAGGATAAACAAAGAGGGCATTAACACTTAATAAACACAGGGATAGAGATAACTCTTAACAAAACACTTTAAGAGTAAGACTATTTAGCTATAAAAATAAGGGGATAAAAAAGAAAAGTGAGTTCGCCGATAAGCCGGGTTTTGTCGTGGACAGTC
>Ga0105351_1001188_pt1 | contig 12020 bp, 12 predicted proteins | sample EN4Hudsemesocosm_FD_83662 | JGI IMG/M metagenome (GOLD analysis project Ga0105351, IMG submission 83662) | Methane-oxidizing microbial communities from mesocosms in the Hudson Canyon - EN4B Hudson Canyon | ecosystem: Environmental > Aquatic > Marine > Cold seeps | place: Hudson Canyon... | reverse complement strand
CGAAATAGTCTTTGATGAGCAGAGTGTTGCCCGAAAGCCTAGCGCTGATTTATCGGAAGTAAAAGGACAGTTTTTAGCTAGAAGAGCATTAGAAATTGCCGCTGCTGCAGGTTTGAATTTACTGTTTTATGGTCCACCGGGAACGGGAAAGAGCATGCTGGCCTCACGACTTCCCGGTATTCTTCCTGGCCTGACGGAAGCTGAGTCATTAGAAGTAGCCGCGATACATTCCATTAGCGGCAGAGCGCTAGATATTTCTACTTGGGGACAACGTCCTTTTAGAACCCCACATCATACGGCTTCAGCTGTTGCTCTGGTTGGCGGTGGCAGTTCACCTAAACCGGGTGAAATATCCCTGGCTCATAATGGGGTTCTTTTTCTGGACGAACTTCCTGAATACAGTAGAAAGGTATTGGAAGTGTTACGTGAACCACTAGAAAGCGGACAAATTTCTATATCACGAGCAGCCTCTCAAATTACTTTTCCCGCTCGATTTCAGTTAATCGCTGCAATGAACCCATGCCCTTGCGGATATCATGGGCATCCTAGTATTGAGTGCACTGACACCCCGTTGCAAGTGGCTAAATACCGTCAAAAATTATCCGGACCGTTGTTAGATCGTTTTGACTTACATGTAGAAGTTCCTGCCCAATCTGGTGATGTACTGATTAGAAAAACGCTTAACACTGAAAGTAGTGAAACTGTCAGAGCACGAGTGTTGAACGCTAGAGAGATGCAATATCAACGTTCAGGTAAAGCTAACCGAGAGTTATCCGGGAGTGAGCTAGAAGAGGTTTGTCAGCTTAACGAGCAGTCTCGTGTTTTGTTGGAGGGAGCTATGAATCGTTTAGGGCTTTCTGCACGGGCATTTCATCGTGTTTTGCGAGTAGCGAGAACCATAGCAGACCTTCAGCAAGTAGAAACTGTTTCTACTCAGCATATTACAGAGGCATTGGGGTACCGAAAGCTGGATCGTCGAACGACATCGTAACTTGAAAAGTATTATCCAACATTCTGCGATCAAGTTGCAGAATATTGGATATCAAGATGCTTTAAGGTTTTGTTTTTCGTCCAATAAAGCCCTCGCTTAAATGCTTTTTGTTGACGCTTGATATTTTGCAGGTCTGCGTCAGAAGGAAGAATTAGCATCAGTTCCGCCTGTGTAATTAATTTTATTGATTCGCTGCCGCTGGCACTCACCCATGGCGCAAGTGTCAGTATTAATATTATGATGAATGCTTGGTAAGCCTTTCTCACAGTTAGTCTCCTATCAATTTCGTTACAATGACACGTCCTAACTTTGTGCTTAAATTTGAGCTATGCTTGATTAAATCCGTTAATGAGCTTATCGGCAGCGTTTGAGCAAACTTGAGGATGAGGAAAATACGCAAAAGTTGAACTAAATGAATAGATGTTGGTCGAACTGTGTTGCTGGATTAAATTTACCGATTTTATAAATCGCTGAGGAGCACTATTTTTGTCGCAGAATAATAAGAAAAAAATCCTGTTTTTGTGTACTGGCAACTCGTGTCGTAGTCAAATGGCCGAAGGTTGGGCAAAAGCTTTGATGAATGAGCATACCGATGCCTATTCTGCAGGGATAGAAACACATGGCTTAAACCCTAATGCTGTGGCGGTCATGGCCGAGGCGGGTGTTGATATTTCCGGGCATCATTCAAAAAACATTGCTGACCTAAGTGATATTCATTTTGATGTGATTTATACCGTGTGTGACCATGCTAATCAGTCATGTCCATCATTTACTACGGCCACTAAGATTGTACATACTCCGTTTGATGATCCACCCAAACTGGCATCTGCTTCGGCTGACGAAGAGTCTAAGTTAGAGTGCTATCGTAGGGTTAGAGATGAGATAAAACAATTTGTTGAATCAATGGATACTTTGGTAGCGGTTTAGTATTCAATTTTATTAGGCATGTTTACCCATTCATTTAGAAGTGCTTTTCCTTCGGTAGGAAGTAGCACTGACATATCTATTTTTCGTTGATTTGCTGGCTTTGCGATCTCTTGGTAAATATGGCTGTCATCAAAGCCTGCAAAGCAGGCGTCTTCGCTCTTGGCTGAGAACCATATTTTACTAACTCCCGCCCAATAGGCAGCACTAAGGCACATAGGGCATGGCTCGCAGCTGGTATAGAGATCACAACCCTCCAGCTTCCATGTGCTTAGTTTTTCGCAGGCATTTCGGATAGCCATAACCTCTGCGTGGGCTGTAGGGTCGTTGTTTGTTGTCACACTGTTACAGCCTGAAGCTATTTCAATGCCGTCTTTAACTATAATTGCGGCAAAAGGGCCGCCATGACCTTGTCTCATATTGTGTTGAGCTAGTTTTATCGCTTTTCTAATAAATTCAATATGATGAGCATTCATATGCATATCTCTCGCTATTCTTGCGTTTTTACAACTTGATTATTTTTTAACTCACTTCTATCATGCGCGTGCATTGAATTTTAGCTTAAAGAGCCAATTATGACTGATGATAACGCTATGACTGATAATACGACAGAAAAACACCATCGACCTATACGAAGCTTTGTGATTCGTGGTGCGAGAATGACAAACGCACAACAAAAAGGGTGGGATCAGTCATGGGATGACAAAGGCTGTAGCATTGAAGAGGGTATGCTTGATTACTCTAAACTATTCCCCGGAAATAAGTCGGTTGTTTTAGAGATTGGCTTTGGCATGGGTGGCTCATTGTCTGAAATGGCCAACAGTAATAAAGATACAGGCTTTATTGGTGTAGAAGTGCACCGTCCAGGGCTCGGTGCCATTCTAACCCTGATTAACGAACTTCAATTAGATAACATTCGGCTTTTTTGTGATGATGCCAATGAAGTGTTGGCAAAATGTATTCCTGATGGTTCTCTTGATCGGGTACAGCTTTATTTTCCTGACCCGTGGCATAAAAAGAAGCACCATAAACGTCGTTTAGTTCAGCCGGAATTTGTGCAGAATATTCGTAAAAAGCTTAAAGTTGGTGGCGTTTTTCATATGGCTACAGACTGGGAAAATTATGCGGAGCATATGATGGAGGTAATGTCTGCAGCTGAGCACTATGAAAATGTAGAGGGTTCGGGGCAATACGCTTCACGACCGGAATATCGCCCTATAACCAAATTTGAAAGACGGGGTGAGCGATTGGGACATGGTGTTTGGGATTTGTTGTTTAAAAGAACTATCTAAGCTTAATAGTTCTAGTTAGTTATGCTGCGAATTTTTCCAGTTTTTTAATTAAAAACTGATAACGCTTGTATTGTTTGTGGTCACTTTTGATATGGCTAATCCGGCCAATACACTGTTGGCATAATTGCAGACTGTCACTACTATCTTGTTCGGTTGGAATGAGCTTCATTAGTACCTGAATCAGGTTCAAATTAAGTGCCGGATGCCTTGGTGAGTATGCTAGGGCATCTTGAAACACATCAATGGCCTGCCGGTGGTCGCCTGATTCAAAGTGCTGAATCCCTATTTTATTAAGCTCAGAGGCTTTGGTTCGGTCTTGCCACGAAACGGGTTCATCACGCAGTGCTTCAATTTTCTTTTTAAGTGCCTCATCATTTCCGTGTAATGCCGATAGCTGAGTTAATACTAACTCTGCTTCGCTATCTTTATTAAGTGTAAATAGTGTTTGAGCATACTCCATGGCAACGTTTGGGGTCAGTTCGGAGGCGATCATTAAATAGAATTGTTGAGCGTCGTTTAAGGCCTGGTTAGCTTCTTTATCTTGTTCGCAGGTCCTGTGGATTCGCGCTTTTATCATGCTTGATTGAAAGCTGACTTTATCTTCCTCTTCAAAACGCTTTTTTACATGATTAATTGCATTTAAGGCTTCTTCCGAGCGGCTGAATCTAAGCTTCCTTTCTAAGGTGGTTGATGTTTCATGTAAGCAGCGGGCGAAGTTAAGGTAGTTATTGGCATTTTGGTAAACCGATTGCTCACCATGCTCGGTGGCATTTCTAAAGGCTTCGGTAGCGACGTCGTAATCTTGATTTTCTATGCATAACTCACCTAATCGAACGTGTCTCTGGATAGATCTGGGAGAATGACTTACGGCTTCAAGTAATGTTTCTTGTGCTGCTTTTTTTCGTTGAGTATACACATAAATATCGGCTAGCAAATCATAGGCTGTTAGGCATAACGGGTTGTTTTTAAGGATATCTTGTAAAATAGGTTCGGCTACGGAGTATTGCTTTTCTTCGATAGCTACTTTGGCTAAACCAATTTTTGCCCAGAGCAATGGGCGGGTTTTAAGCACATCGTCATACACTGCTTTTGCTTCATCATATTGCTTTGTTTGAAGAAGTAGTGAAGATTTGGTTTTATTGCACCAGCTAGCATACTTGCTTCGTTTACGTATTTTCTGCTCGCAGAGGTAAATAGCTTCGTCAATATCATCGCAATCAATGGAATATTTAATGTCGTAGAGCGCTTCGGAATCCAGAAGAAGGTTATCAAGCCTTTGCTTTAAAGGGTCGCGAGTAATGGGCTTGCTGATATAAGCATCTGGTTGGTATTCAATCGCCCCCAATAGCATGTCTTTGGTGGTGTCTACTGACATCATAATAAAGAGTGAGGCATGTTTTAGAATTTTTCGAAGCCTTAGTTCTTCAAGTACTTGCTGGCCATTTTTCGCACCAAGATTATAGTCACAAATAACCACATCAAAGATGCCTTTTTGGCACTTTTCTACTGCTTCAACGCCATCTGCAGCAAAATCAATAAACCAGGCCCCATAGGATTTCAGGTACTCGTCCATAATCATTCTAAGTTTAATATTACTATCGATGATTAAGAACCGTGTTTGGTTGTATTCCCTGAAAAACATTTGCTTCCTATATGTGTAACTTTGTTTTTGTTGTTGTAAATTATAAGCTTGCCAGTGTTTACTATAGCTTGTTTTTTATAAAAAACGATCAAGAAGCGGGTTTAAAAACAGTAGTCCTTTCTCTGTTGCCTGTAATCTAGTTGTTTCTATTAATCCGTCTTTTCTTACTTGGCTTAATACGGGTTCCAGCGTTTCTATAGGTAGGCCGGTTCTTTCTGAATAAAGCGCTTCTTTAACACCATTATTCAGCCTTAACACGTTCATTAGAAACTCAAGCGGGAGGTCTTCTGGCTGAAGAATGTTGCTAGACGCATTATAGTGACCAATTCTATTCAGGTAAGCATCAGGTTGGCGGGTTTTTTGGTAGCGCTTAATTAAGGGCTCACCCGTATTTAATTGAGTGATTTTCCCGTGGGCACCTGCGCCAATACCAATATAGTCACCAAACTGCCAGTAGTTAAGATTATGTTGAGCTCTCTGGCCTTCGGTAGCGTAGGCTGAAATTTCATATTGTTGTAGCTTATGGTGCTTTAATAGTGCTTGTCCAGACTCTTGTATTTGCCATAATGCATCGTCTTCCGGTAGTTGGGGAGGGCGATTATAAAATTCTGTATTAGGCTCAATGGTTAGTTGGTACCAGGATAGATGAGGTGGCTTAAATGATAGTGCTATTTCAATATCCTGAAGTGCTTCTTCTTCAGATTGACCCGGTAGACCATGCATCAGATCAAGGTTGAAGTTATCAAACCCGCTTTGTCGAGCCACGGTAATGGCTTTTTGTGCCTCCGCACTGTTATGTATTCTTCCCAGTGACTTTAGCTTCTGGTCATCAAAGCTTTGAATACCCATAGATAAGCGATTGATGCCTGCTTTTCGGTATCCCTCAAAACTACTTTGTTCTACTGTGCCAGGGTTGGCTTCCATGGTGATTTCAATATCATCAGCCCATGGTATTTTGCTTTTAATATGCTCAAGCAGAGACCGGTAAAATTGAGGAGACAGTAAGCTTGGTGTTCCGCCCCCAATAAAGATAGAGCGAAGAGGACGTTCCTGACTGTTCTTTAGGTAAAGGTTCAGGTCAAGATCAAAGTCGTTAATCAGGGCTTTGAGGTATGCTTCTTCCGGAATACCGCTAGGGCTCGCGTGAGAGTTGAAATCGCAATAGGGGCATTTTCGAACACACCAGGGTACATGTATGTACAGGCTCAGGGGGGGCAATTCGGACAGTTGAAGCATGTTAATCGTCTTTGTTTGATGTCAGAGAGTTAATTCTCTGACATCTGCTTAATAAGTTTGCGTAATGCTTTGCCTCGGTGGCTCATTGCATTTTTTTCATTACGATCGAGCTCTGCTGAAGAGCACTCTTTAGACGGCACCCAGAATAATGGGTCATAACCAAAGCCTTGCTCGCCTCTGGGCTCCCTTAAAATATAACCTTCCCAGCTACCTTGGCATACGATAGGTGTAGGGTCAGCAGGGTGTTTAAGATATACCAGTACGCACTGGAAGCGGGCTGTGCGTTCTTCATTTGTAGTATCTTTTAAGTCTTCGAGTAGTTTTTGGTTATTCTTTGCATCCGTCGCATCTTCACCGGAAAAGCGAGCAGAGTAAATGCCAGGGGCACCCTTTAGCGCATCAACTTCAAGGCCAGAATCATCAGCAATAGCAGGTAAACCAGAAATCTCACTAGCATGGCGCGCTTTAAGAATAGCATTTTCAATAAAGGTCAGCCCCGTTTCTTCCACGGATGAAACATTAAAGTCTGATTGTGGTACTACTTCAATATCTAAGGGTTTTAAAAGCTGGTTAAATTCTTTTAGTTTACCTTTGTTACCACTGGCTAGAACTACTTTCATGGCGCACCCCGCAACTACAATTATTTATTTTCGTTATAAAACGTTTGGCTAAAACGAAGCTTCAAAGGCTGGGATTGCCCTTCTGGTGTGGCAGAAATATTAAAGACCAATACCTCGCCTTCCATAAACTGAACTTCAGCAAGATAATAAATAGCCTTTCCTTCCTTTATTCTTCTAAAAGCAAGGAACTGTTGTTGCTGAATATCGTTGGTTCTCATGCCTTCGAGCTGAGCGGGAACGGGTTCAAAAAGACCGTTCTCAGCTTTTTTAAGTACGCTGATGTTAATCACGCCTATTGCTTTGCTGCGAACAATGCCATATTGCTTTGCAATTTCAGGTGTTAAAAAAGTACTCGTGAAGGCGCTATAGTGAACTTCATAATCACCAAAACGTTCCTTTTGTTCGGCCTGTGCACTTTGGGTGCTAAAAAGCATCAAGGTGAATAGCGTGATGATGCCTTTCAGTAACATAAGTAATGTTGGTTTTGTTGCGGTGCTCGTTCTTGTTTTCATAGCGTTCTCCCGGTTTGTCTTGTTTCTGCAAAGGGGGGCTTAGCGTGTCACTCTGTAAATTGCAATTTCGCCTAGCATATTGGGCCACATGTTGATAAACCAGCGGCGCTGGTGTTCTTTATCTACTACCGTACGGTTAAGAATATGAATGTTTTTTTGATAACAAAGCGCTTCAAAATCTTTAAATGTGCATAGATGAATATTTGGCGTGTTGTACCAAGTATAGGGCAATGCTTTAGATATTGGCATTCTGCCTTTGCGCATAAGGTAAGAGCGTGTTCGCCAGTAGGCAAAATTAGGAAAGGTGATGATGCACTCTTTACCTAACCTTAGCATTTCATCAAGCATGACATCGGGTTGCCTGAGGGCTTGAAGCGCTTGTGTCATTACAACGGAGTCAAAGCGCTGATCTTCAAAATTAGAAAGCCCTTTCTTATCAACATTCTGCTCCAGAACATTAACGCCCTTTTCAATGCAACTGGTGATATTAGATGAACTTATTTCAAGACCATAACCACTGACTTGTTTGTTTTCCTGAAGGTGGTGCAGCAAAGTACCGTCACCACAGCCTACATCCAGTACTCTGGAATTAGGTTTGATCCACTGTTCAATTATTTTGAGGTCGGCACGCATTAGCAAACCTCCTTAGCAACACGATCCATATAGGCATTAAAAACAGCCATATAGCGGGGTGTAGGAATTAAAAAAGCATCATGGCCATGAGGCGTATCTATCTCTGTATAGCAGACATGTTTATCGGCTTTTACTAAATCATTCACCAGCATTTCTGAACGCTCTGGGGCAAATCGCCAGTCGGTACTGAATGAAATGACCATAAACTTACATAAGGCTTTTTTCAAAGCATCTTCAAGGTGTCCGTTGAACTCTTTGGCAGGGTCAAAATAGTCTAGAGCCCGAGTCATTAACAGGTAGGTGTTAGCATCAAAACTTTCGGAAAATCGTTCACCTTGGTAATTGAGGTAGCTCTCTACTTCAAACTCCACATCATAGCCAAATTTAAAGGCCTTATTACGCATGTCTCTACCAAACTTTTCACCCATTGCTTCATCTGAAAGGTAAGTGATATGGCCTACCATTCTTGCTAACATTAAGCCTTTTTTAGGGATAGTGTTGTGCTCATAGTAGCGCCCCTCGTGAAAAGCGGGGTCAGATGTAATGGCTTTACGGGCGACTTCGTTAAAGGCAATGTTCTGTGCGGTAAGCTTAGAGGTTGAGGCAATGACCGCTGCGTGTCCCAGACGTTCCGGATAGTCTATAGACCACTGAAGCGCTTGCATACCACCCAAACTGCCACCAATAATCGCGGCCCACTTTTGAATGCCTAGTTTGTCTGCCAAGCGAACCTGACTGACTACCCAGTCTTTTACTGTCATTACAGGAAAGTCTGGGCCGTAAGGTTTGTTTGTGAGTGGGTTTGTACTTGTGGGGCCCGTACTACCGTGACATCCACCGAGGTTATTAAGGCTAACAATAAAAAAGCGAGCGCTATCGATGGGTTTGCCTGGCCCTATGCAGCTATCCCACCAACCGGGTTTCTTCTCATTCATTGAGTGATAACCGGCGGCATGATGATGCCCACTTAGTGCATGGCAGATAAGTATGGCATTGCTTGCGTCTTCGTTAAGCTCTCCGTAAGTCTCATAAGTCAGGTCGTACTGAGGGAGCACTTTGCCGCATTGTAATGTTAAAGGTTCATCAAAATGAAGTGTCTGGGGAGTTACCAGACCGACGGAATCTATCGGTAGTGTTTCAGGCATTGGCTCTTACTGGGTGGTGGATAAGAAAAGTATTAGTGGCGCTGCAAAACAGTGTAATGGTAAGTAGTTATAGGAGGCAAGTTATAAGTGACAAGTTATAAGATATGGATTCCCACGCTGGCGCATGGGAACCAGGAAATTTGCCACTTATTCTATGGTTTACCCAGCAAACCCTGTAAGGCTAACCACCTTCTGGTTCAACTGGCTAGGCGCAGGTTTTCTAAAGTGTCGCTGTATGCTTTCTGCGATCATTAGCTGCTTTTGTGTATCATCAACCAATGACTTCAGTTGCTCTTGTTGTGAGCGGGCATCTTTATTATTACGAGACAGACCTTTAATGCGGCGAATTTGATGTTCAAGTAACTGCTTTTGTTCCAAGGTGTATTGCATGATGGGCAGTAGAGCCTCATTCGGCCAGGTTTCAGACTCAGTGAGTATTCGGCTATGGATAAGTCTGGCTTCTCCAACGAGCGTATCAAAGAAACGCTTAATGAGTAGGGTTTGCTCCGTCATTATGTTTCTTGGGTCACGACGAAAATGTGTAGCTTTGCTCTTCAGTGCCCTTAGTGCCCTAACATGTTTGGCTGTACCAAATGATTTAGGGTGAAGATGTTTAGCCCGGGTGTCTTCGGTGTAACGCTTATAAATTGAATGCACCATTTTTTCTGCAAGCCGGCCTTCGCTGGCAAGGTTATTGAGTTCATGGTCAATAAACTCGAAGAGTTTACCCATTTCTCGGTTCATACCTATGGTGGTCCAACTATCTTTCATCTTATCACGGGTTTGACGAATCTGTTCTTCAAGTCTCTCTTCAGAAATTAGATTTTTGAGTATTTCCCCCTGTGATTTCATCAGGCGTCGGCTGGAGCGTAGTGTAATAAGCTTTTTATAGTAAAAGTCGTAATCTGCCTGGGTTTTATCGGTCAGATTTTTAATTAACTCTTTGCTTACACCTTTATCTTTACACTCATCTAACTGGTCACTGATTGATTGCATACGTGAAGATAAAATAGCTTGGCTGTTTTGCAGCATGCCTAAAATATCATTAAGCAATGTTTTGGTGATTAGCTGTTCTTTGCTCGCCAGAATTCTCTCGCTGATTAAATCTTCCAGCTGGGGTAGTGCGCTTTTCTCATAGAGGGCATGATCACCCTTTATTTTTCCAATTAATGCTTGTTTAGCTGATAGAGGGAGTACATCTCTAACATCCATATCCAGGTGGTCTGCCGTATATTGACGAACTTTCTGAATGGATTGCTCTACGTAATCGTCGCCCTGAAGATCATCCCAAAGCACATCAATTTTGTTAAGTACGGCAAAACGTCCCGCTCTATGGTCTGAGTCAGCGGTGGCTATGTAGTCTTTCCAAATGGTTAAATCACTGGCGGTAACACCGGTGTCTGCGCTTAATAAAAAGATAACCGCATGGGCGTTGGGAATCATACTGATGGTTAGTTCAGGCTCAGACCCCAAGGCATTCAGGCCGGGAGTGTCTAAAATTCGTAAACCTCTTTTTAGTAAAGGGTTATCAAGACTAATTTTAGCGTGGCGCCAGGCAGGAATAATGACCTTATCTTTATTGGCTGGGTCATGATCAAGCATTGTTTCGTGAAAACCCAACTCTTTGGCTTCTTCAATGCTTACTGTATGTGTTTTGGCTACTTCATCCAAACTGAGTTTCATTGACTCAGGTGATGATGTATCGAGCTCAATAGTGGTCCATTTTTCAACTTGCTTCGATAGTTGAGAAAGCGTGTAATCTTCTTTGCGCGTTTCGATGGGGAGTAGCTTAAGGTAGTTTTTGCCACTTTTTCGATCGTAAAATACCTCGGTCGGGCACATGGTCGTGCGTCCAGCCTGAGATGGTAACATTCTCTGGCCAAATTCTGAAAAGAACAGTGAGTTAATCAGCTCTGTTTTACCACGGGAGTATTCACCCACAAAAGCCAGGGTAAGCTCGTCTTCTTTAAGAAGCGTCATTCCCCGTTGTAAGCGGTTGGCGATATCATCCGAATAGAGGTCATTGCTCTGAAGCCAGTCTTGATATCTGGCTAATTCACGGATTAAATTTTTCTTCCAACCATAATAGGCTTCTACCTGATGTGAGAGGCTGCCTGAGCTCATGCTTGAATCCCCGATAGTAAAAAGTTTGATCAAAATTTAAACTGAATATTTCTATCTGCTGATTATAGAAAGAGTTTTAGTTTTCGTCTTGTACTCTGACGTAGTGTTTATTTATTTTGATAGTTGTGAAAATAGATGAATGCAGGGAATTATCAATTAATTCAGATGGATAGGGTTAATTTTATCTGTTGGTGTTGATGCGTTTTTTTATGTAACGAGTTGTTATTTCAAGTGTTTTTTGTGAGAAATGTTTGATTTTTTGGAAATTCGACCGTCATTCTGTGGTTAAGCCACAGAATGACGAGACTCTCTATACAAACATAGACAGAACGGGGGGAATGTAAACGAGAACTACTTTTTTCAGTATTGTTATGATGAAAAAAATCAATATAGGCGAAAGGTCGATACCCCCCATATCAGGAAGAATATTTCTGATGGGTTTAGTTACAGGTTCTAATAACTGATGTATTAACGCGAGTGCAGGGTTATGGCTTTGAGGAGCAACCCAGCTGGCAATAACCATAATTATAAGGCTGAAGAAATAAATTTGTAATATAAGGCCAATTATTAATAATGCAGACCATATGACGATACTAATAGGATCAAGACCTGCGCCAATAATTAAAAGAACTAATACTACTCCGAGTATTTGTACCGCCATTGCTAGTATGAGGCTTGGAATATCTAAGCCCTTAATGCCTGGTATTACCCGTCTAATGGGAATAAGTAAGGGGTTTGTTGCCTTAAGTATAAATTGCGATATTGGGTTGTAGAAATCGGCACGTACTAGCTGAAAAAGAAAACGCAGTAGAATAAGTAGCAGGTAAAGGCCAAAAAACATGTTAATGAACATAAGGCCAATTTCTGGAAGAAGAGATTCCATTACTTTGTTCCTTCGTTG
>Ga0105351_1001187_pt1 | contig 12021 bp, 9 predicted proteins | sample EN4Hudsemesocosm_FD_83662 | JGI IMG/M metagenome (GOLD analysis project Ga0105351, IMG submission 83662) | Methane-oxidizing microbial communities from mesocosms in the Hudson Canyon - EN4B Hudson Canyon | ecosystem: Environmental > Aquatic > Marine > Cold seeps | place: Hudson Canyon | collected... | reverse complement strand
GTTTATCTTTGATTGACATTAACAACTACCAAGCAGGTGGAGTTTTTGACTGGTTTATATGGAGTCAACCTATGGCATTTGTTCTGTTTTTAATTGCAGGATTTGCAGAGACAAATAGAACACCATTTGACTTACTTGAACATGAAGCAGAAATTGTTGCAGGGTATGCAACTGAGTATTCTGGAATGAGATGGGGAATGTTTTTTATTGGTGAGTACGCGAACCTATTTACAATCTCATTTTTAGTTTCTTTAGTGTTCTTAGGTGGATTTAATGATTTATGGTTTATTCCTGGTGGAATTGCAATTGTATTAAAAGTTGCGGCTTTAATTTTCTTCTTCTTATGGACAAGAGCTTCATGGCCACATATTAGACCTGATCAATTGATGTGGTTATGTTGGAAAATACTTATGCCATTATGTTTTCTTAATATTATAGCTACTGGCTTTTATTTAATGCTGGTTTAGGAGTAATTGATGAGTATGAAAGATTTAAAAGAAAGAAATATTGGCTCTCAAGAGTACATTATGGTTCAAGAAGACAATTATCCAAAGACTGGGTGGGAACAATTTAAACAAGTAGTGACACGATCAGCAAAAGGTGAACTTTTTGTAGGTCTTAAAATTACATTTAAGATGATGAAAGAAGCACTGTTTAACGACAATATGCATACGGTTCAGTATCCAGCTGAAAAGTTGCCAATTGGTCCAAGATACAGAGCAATGCACAAACTTCTAGTTTTGCTAGAAAGTGGAAATGACCGATGTATTAGTTGTGGTCTTTGTGAAAAAATTTGTATTTCTAATTGTATTCGAATTGATGCTAGAATTGATGAAAATTCAAGAAAAGAAGTTTTAGATTATTCAATTAATCTAGGTCGTTGTATTTTTTGTGGTTATTGTGCAGAAGTTTGTCCAGAACTTGCAATCGTTCATGGTGGACGATATGAAGTTGGAAGTGAACAAAGAGCTCATTTTGGTAACAAAGAAGACTTTACAACTCCAATGGACAAATTGTTAAATCAAAAAGAATATCCAGGCTTTGGTGCTATCTCTCGTAACGCAGACGAGAGAATGAAAAAAACACCAACAAGTTATTAGAGGTGATGATATGTTTGAAATAGTAGCTTTTTATTTATTTGCATTCCTAACAATTGGAATGTTTAGTTTGACAGTTTTTACAAATAATGTACTGTATGCCTTGTGTTCACTCGCAGCTGGTATGATATTTATATCTTCATTTTTCTTTTTGTTAAATGCAGACTTTTTGGGAGTTGTTCAAATTGTTGTTTATACAGGTGCTGTAATGGCCCTTTATGCATTTGGTATGATGTTTTTTGATTCTATGGCAGAGATAAAGGAAAAAGTAAGTAATCCAAGACTTGCGTTTGTCCTCTCTGGGATGGTTGCATTAATAATTGTTATTATGTTTGCAGCACCTATTATTGGTGAAAATGCGCAAACTGGTTTGTACCCAATTCATCCTGAGTATGGAAATGTTCAAGACATTGGATTGGTTTTATTTACTAAGTATTTGATTCCTTTTGAAGTTGCAGCAGTAATGTTATTGGTTGCAATGATTGGTGGAATTATACTCGCGGGTAAAAAGATGGATGTTTGTTACAGTGAAATGACAGAATCAGAAATTGAAGCGTATGAAAAAAGTTTAGAAACACCAAAGGATACTAAATGAGTTTAAATGAATATTTAATACTTTCAACAATCATTTTCTCTATTGGATTAATTGGTGTTATTAGAAGAAAAAATTTACTTATGTTATTTTTTGCAACAGAAATTATGTTAAACGCAGTAAACATTGGATTGGTAGCAATTTCAAAGTTTCATGGAGATTTAACGGGTCAAATGTTTGCATTTTTCATCGTAGCCGTTGCTGCTAGTGAAGTAGCTATTGGTCTTGGATTATTAATTCTTTTATTCAAAAGAAAGAACAATATCAATCTTGACTCAATTCAAAGTATGAAAGGTTAAAAATGGAAAAATATTTATATATAGCATTATTTGCTCCATTAGTAGGTTCACTAGTAGCCGCGCTTTTTGCAATGAGACCTAGAACACTTTTCACAGGTATCTTTACATCGAGTATGCTTGCAGTTTCAATGATTGCATCATTTATATTATTATCACATATTATCTCAACAGAACAAATTGTTCATGTTACAATGATGGATTGGATTAGTATAGGAAATCTAAGTATTCCTTTTGGATTTGTAGCTGATCAAGTTAGTGTTACAATGATGGTAGTAGTTACATTGGTTTCAACTATGGTACATATTCATTCAATTGGGTATATGGATCATGACAAAAGTTTTAACCGATATTTTTCATATCTTTCAGCATTTGTATTCTCAATGATGATTCTGATTATGAGTGATAACTTTGCTGGATTGTTTATTGGTTGGGAAGGCGTTGGTTTATGTTCATGGTTACTTATTGGTTTTTGGTATCATAAAGAAGATATGCCAAAAGTTAAAGATATTACAAAGTCACCTTTTTCAACTCTTTCACCTTATTCATCAATCTCTCCAGGATATGCAGCAAATGAAGCTTTTATCACAAACAGAGTTGCTGACCTTGGAATGTTAGTTGGTATTTTTCTAATTTACTGGAACCTTGGAACACTTCAATACGATGAAGTATTTGAACATATTGGATCATTATCACAAGGTTTAATTGTTGCAATTGCAGTATTCTTGTTTATTGGTGCAATGGGTAAATCAGCTCAATTTCCATTTAATCAATGGTTAGCAAACGCAATGGAAGGTCCTACTCCTGTATCTGCATTAATTCATGCTGCTACTATGGTAACAGCTGGAGTTTATTTGGTTATTCGAGCAAATGAAATTTTTACAATTGTTCCAGCCGTTGGATACTTTATAGCATGCCTTGGTGCAGCTGTTGCATTTGGCGCTGCTTTAATGGCCTTGGTTGCTACTAATATTAAAAAGATTATTGCATTCTCAACGCTTAGCCAACTAGGATATATGTTTGTTGCTGCTGGTCTTGGCGCATATTGGGTGGCACTGTTTCACCTTGCAATGCATGCATTTTTCAAATCAGTTCTATTTTTAGGAGCTGGAAATGTTATGCATGCAACTGAAAATGAAATCAATATTAAAAATATGGGTGGACTTCATAAACATATGAAACCTACTTCTATTATTATGACAATTGCTTCCTTTTCACTTGCAGGAATCATGCCACTTTCTGGGTACTTCTCAAAAGATATTATTCTTGAGGTTGCCTTTGGTTCACACACGTATATTTTATGGGCAATTTTATATGTAACTGCTGGTTTAACGGCCTTTTACTCATTTAGACTTGTTATGTATGTATTTCATGGAGAAGAGAACTTCAAAAAATTTGGTTATCATCCACATGAAACACACTCATATGTAATTGCTTCAATGGTACCTTTAGCAGTGCTTGCAATTGTTGGTGGGTTTTTAACAAAAAATACTTTTGTTGAAATGATTACGAAAAAGTTACCTGAACTTGAAATACATTTAAGTCATTCAACTGCAAACATTCTTATTGCAATTACCCTTCTAATTGCTTCAAGTGGTATAGCATTTGCATATTATAGACATAAAAAATGTGGTACGTATTTTAGTGCTAATTTAGAAAATACATTTGTATATAAATTATTAGCAAATCAATTCTATATGCCACATATTATTGATAACGTTTTACTAAAACCATATTTAGCATTATCAAAATTAGCATGGAAAATCGATATTCATGTTGTAGACAATATTGTTGATGGTATTGCAAAAACAGTTTACAATACAGGTGAAAAAAGTAAGTTTGCACAAAATGCAAACTTATCTAAATCATTATTAACAATGGTAATTGGTCTGGCGTTCTTCGTAGTGCTTAGTGCCATTTACGGTTTCGCGAAGTAAGAGGAGAATAAATGGAACACATTTTATCGATATTAATATTTTTTCCAGCGCTAGCAGCAATAGTTGGTTTTGTTGTTGAAAAGAACGCTATTAGAGCCTATGGTATTACTGTAACTGCTATTGAATTGGTTTTAAGTTTAGTACTATGGTACAACTTTGATGGGAACAACCCTGGAATGCAATTTATGGAATTTTTACCACTGATTGCTTCATATGGAATCTCATACAGTGTTGGAATTGATGGTATCTCACTATTTTTAGTTATTATGACTACACTAATGACTATGATTGGTATTATTGGTTTAACTGAAAAAAGAGACTTAAAACACTTAATTATTACAATATTATTTTTAGAAATGACAATGATTGCAGTTTTCTTAGTGTTAGATGCAATTGTATTTTATACATTCTGGGAATTATCACTGGTACCAATGTTTTACATTGTTGGTGCTTGGGGTGGAAAACTTAGAATTTATTCTACAATCAAATTCTTTTTATATACTTTTACAGGTTCACTAGTCATGCTTGTTGGTATGTTATATTTAGGATATGTTTATTTCCAAACTACAGGAAATTGGAGTTTTAACTTACAAGATTGGTATATGTTACAACTTCCGTTTGATATGCAACTTTGGTTATTTGCAGCATTCTTCATGGGATTTGCTATTAAAGTACCAATGTTTCCGTTTCATACGTGGCTTCCTTATGCACATGGACAAGCACCTACTATTGGTTCGGTTATACTTGCAGCAGTTTTACTTAAAATGGGAACATATGGATTTATCAGATTTTCACTTCCTCTTTTCCCAGATGCAAGTGTTTACTTCACCTATCCAATGGCAATATTAGCTCTAATTGCAATAGTGTATACGGCAATGATAGCTTATGCCCAAGAAGACATGAAACAAGTTATTGCGTACTCATCTGTATCTCATATGGGTGTGATTATACTTGGAACTTTTGCATTAAATGTTGAAGGTATTGGTGGGTCTATATTTTTAATGATTTCACATGGTATTGTTTCAGGTGCACTGTTTATGCTTGTGGGAGTTATATATGATAGGCGACATACAAAGATGATAAAAGACTTTGGTGGATTAGCTTTAGTAATGCCTAAATATGCAACGATTTTTGCAGTAATGTTAATGGCTTCTGTTGGACTTCCTTTAACTATTGGTTTTGTTGGAGAGTTTTTAAGTTTGTTAGGATTTTTTAAAGTATCTCCTATTTTAACAATTATTGCTGGACTTACAATTATCTTTGGTGCAGTTTATATGTTAGTGATGTACAAAAAATCATTTTTTGGTCCTTGTAATAATCCAGAAAATCAAAAACTTGAAGATGTAAAAGGTCGAGAACTTGTTGCTCTTATTCCTCTTGTAGCATTGGTAGTAATTTTAGGAGTTTATCCTAAGATTATATTAGCACCAGTTGATAAGTCAGTTACAAACTTGATTGAACTTATGCATACAAAAGCAGTATCGCCAACAACAAAGGCCAGAATCTTAGAGTTAAATAGTATTGGGGAGGTGAAAAAATGATACCGCCAATTGACGTTGACTTTGCAAGTCTAAATATACAAACACTTGCTCCTATGATAGTAGCTATTGTTGGAGCTTTAGCAATTATATGTATTGATTTAGCAAATAAAAATTTAGACAAATCACTTTACATAATGTTAACAGTGATCTTTCTAGTTGTTGATCTTACTATGGTATTTGGTTACAGTGGGGCTGTTCGTGGTTTCTTTGACATTATGATGGTTGATGGGATATCTGTTTTAGCCCAAGTGACTGTTTTAGTATTATCAACTGCTTTTGTATTATTAGCATTCAGTAAACAAAAACTTCAAGAGTACAGATACCCTGAGTATTTTGCACTTTATTTATTTGCAGTTGCTGGTTTCCAGTTTATGGTAAGTAGTGATAGTTTAATCATGATTTTTGTTGGTTTAGAAACTTCTTCTATGGCAATATATACAATGGTTGCTATGCATAACAGAATGAAAACAATTGAAGCTGCTATTAAATACTTTACAATGGGTGCATTAGCGACTGGATTTTTTGCATTTGGTGCAATGATCTTTTATGCAATCACTGGTACGGTTGAATTAGGAAAAGTATCTGAAGTTTTAGTTAATTCAAACTTTAATAACTACCCTCTAGTATTATTAGGGGTTACATTTATGATTGGGGCGTTAGGATTTAAATTATCTTTAGTTCCTTTTCATTCTTGGGTACCTGACGTTTATGAAGGTTCAACTGCTGCATTTGCAGGATTCTTAGCTATTGTTCCAAAAATTGCTGCATTTGTAGTTGTATTGAGATTTTTTGAAATCTTTATTTCAGCAGAAGACGTGTTTGTTCAAAATGCACTGTATATCATTGCAGCTGTTACAATGACTATGGGTAACCTGATGGCATTATCTCAAACAGATATAAAAAGAATGTTAGCATTCTCATCAATCTCTCATGCAGGGTTTGTTCTTGCAGCTATTTTAATTGGAAGTACACAAGCTACTATTGGTATTTTTGTATACTGGTCGTTATTTGCAATTGCAAACTTGGGTGCGTTTGGTATGTTATGGATTAACAGAGATAAAGAAGCATCTATTAATGGATATACACAAAATACAGTTGAGTCTTATGCTGGTTTGGTTAAAAAATCACCAATGACTGCTGCCATTTTTGCAATGTTTTTATTATCACTTGCAGGAGTTCCTCCATTTTCAGTATTCTGGGGTAAGTTTTACTTAATTGGGGCAGCTGTTAATGCTGACTATTTGTATCTTGCTCTGATTATGGCATTAAACTCAGCCGTTGCTGCGTACTATTATATTAAGCCAATTGTATATATGTTCTTCAAGGAACCTAATGCAAATTCTAATACTCAGATTTTATCTAACTCAACTACTATGTTGAAAAGTGTTATTGGTATTTTTGTACTTTTAACAGTTGCTTCAATATTTTTAGTTGAGCCACTTATTGAATTTGCATCTTATTACGTGCAAATTAGTGGATACTAAATCTTAAAATAGTGACAGTAAGTTGTAAATAGTAAATATGAATAGTATTTACTGTTTACTCTTACGATGCTTTTTTTAAACTTCTCAATAACTTATACGCACAAAATTCTATTTCTTTATAATATTCATTTATTAAATCATCAGCTTTTTTGCTTGGTTTAATAGTTAGTGTTGCAACAGGGTCTGCACCAACTGCAATTGAGGCAGTTTCAAGTTGTTTGAGTGAGGTTGTATAGGATTTGTTGAATAATCCTAAGGTAGTATTATAGTTTATTAATACCGATGTTTTATCGTGAATTATTTTTCTATGAGTTGAGCTTTTTGTGCCAAATGGCCAATAATAATACCCAGCAAGCCTCTTTGAAAACTTATGGAACACATCGTTTGAACTAAATATTGAGTTTGTATCACTTAAAAAAATAAAGGCATCATTGTCTTCAATTGCATCCATGATATCATCCATTTCATCATGATGAAAACACTTTTGAGGGGTACAGGTATTTTTTTGCATGCAAATTTTACACTCATTACAAGAAGCAATTCTTGATTTATGGATACTAATAATTTGAACATTAACTTGATTTGAAGTTAAAAAATCAGATAACAAATTAGTGATATTAGAAATTTGTGTTGAGTTATTATAAGAACAATCTAAAATAGCGATTTTATTCATATAGTACCTTTATGTGAATAGGTATTCACATATAAATTATTACATAAATTAAATTAAAATACATAATAAAAAAAGTGATTTTAAATTTATTTTGAATATTTGACATAAAGAAGAAATAATCGAGATAAGGGTACAATCACGTAATTAAAATAAGAGGATTAAAATTGAAAGAGATAATTGTAGCACACTCTCCAGATGCAGATGATATTTTTATGTATTATGCAATTAAGTTTGGTTGGGTTGATTTAAAAGATACTAAGTTTGATAATTTAGCTTTGGATATTGAAACTTTAAACCAAGCAACACTTCGTGGCGAATATGATGTATGTGCAATTTCTTTTGCACTTTATCCTTTTGTAAAAGATGATTTTGCTTTGCTTAAAACTGCTGTTAGTTTTGGTGATGGATATGGCCCTAAACTTATTAAGAAAAAAGGTAGCAAACTAAAAAGAAAATTTAGTGTTGCTTTAAGTGGTGAATATACTACTAATGCGCTTTTGTTTAAGATAAAATACCCAGATGCAAAAATCACGTATATGAACTTTTTGGAAATTGAAAATGCTGTTTTAGAGGGAACGGTTGATGCAGGTGTTTTAATACATGAATCCATTTTAACATACAATGAAAAATTAGAAGTGGAGAAAGAGTTGTGGGATATATGGCAAGAATTAGCAGGTCCAAATCTTCCTTTACCTCTTGGTGGAATGTGTATACGAAGATCAATTCCTCTTCATAGTGCAATTGAGTATGAAAATACGCTAATTAAAGCAGTAAATGTTGCTAATTCTAATAAAGAGTTACTGTCTAAAATGCTAATTGAACGTGATTTAATTCGAGTAAACAGTGAAACTCTTAATAAATATCTAGACTTGTATGCAAATGATGATTCCATTGAATTAAGTGCTTTACAATACAAAGCCTTAGATAAATTGTATGAGCTAGGATATAAACATGGTTTCTATGAACAACTTATTAAATCAGAAGAGTTTTTGATTCCTAATGAATATGCAGAACATCGTTCAAAGTAAAAGCAATAATAAATATGAAAAATCTAGAGTTTAAAGAGGTTGATTTTTCCAAATACTCATCTATTCATGTAGGACCAAAAGCTGATGTTTTGGTTATCAATGAAATTGGAAATTATGATGAGTACAAAATTTTAGGACATGGAAACAACGTGCTAATTTCTAATGCACATCCAAAGTTTGCAGTGTTAGGCTCTGCTTTTGATTATATTGAACAAAAAGACAATCTACTTTATGTAGGGTGTGCAACAAAATCTGGCAAACTATTATCTTTCGCAAAAAGAAATGATTTAGCAAACTTCGAATTTCTAGGAAAACTTCCTGGATGTTTGGGTGGGCTTGTAAAAATGAATGCAGGTTTAAAAGAGTTTGAAATTTTTAATTATATTCACAGCATTAAAACAACTGATGGATATATTAAAAAAGAAGATATAACATATTCTTATAGGCATACACAAATTAACAGTATCATCTATGAAGTTGTATTTAACCTTGAAGCTGGTTTTTGCAAAACAAAAAGTGAGATGTTTAAAAAAATGCGAGATAATCAACCTCAAATGCCAAGTGCTGGAAGTTGTTTTAAAAATCCCAAAAATGATTCTGCTGGAAGATTGATTGAAGAAGTTGGATTAAAGGGAGTTACTAAAGGAAATATGGCTTTTAGTAGTGAACATGCAAATTTTTTGATTAATAAGGGTGTGGGTGATTTTGAGGATGCAATATATTTGATAAATTTGGCCAAACAAAGAGTTAAAGAAAAATTTGATATAAACTTAGAAGCTGAAATTATTATATATTAAAGCATTAATTATAGATATAAAAAAACAATTAAATCTCCAAATTGAGTGCTTTTAATATATTTATGCTAGAATTTCATCTAAAAAATTTTTAATGAGCATTTCTCTAAATTAAAAAGTTCACTATATAGTGTAGAAAATTTTGATTTGTAGATATGCGTCAAAGGTTAATTAACAGTGAAGAATTTAGTTATCGTGGAGTCCCCCGCAAAAGCAAGAACAATTTCAAAATTTTTGGGAAGTGACTATGTCGTAATGGCATCTATGGGTCATGTAAGAGACTTACCAAAGTCAAAGTTGGGATTTGATCCAGAGGATAATTTTAAACCGCAATATTTGGTTTCAACTGATAAAAGAAAAGTCATCAGTGATCTTAAGAAGCAAATAACTAAAGATACAGTTATCTACCTCGCGGCCGATGAGGATAGGGAGGGTGAAGCTATTGCATGGCATCTAATTCCCGCACTTAAAATTGAAAAAAATCCTTTAAAAAGAATAGTCTTTCATGAAATTACAAAAGGTGCAATACTTGATGCCCTTGATAATCCAAGAGAAGTGAATCAAGATTTGGTTGATGCTCAACAAGCAAGACGAATTTTAGATCGTGCTGTTGGATATGAATTATCTCCTCTTTTATGGAAAAAAGTACGATATGGTTTAAGTGCAGGACGAGTTCAAAGTGTTGCTGTTAGAATCATAGTTGACCGAGAAAATGAAATCAAAGCGTTTAATCCAGAAGAATATTGGAAAATAAAATCAGAATTTAAAGATCCAACTTTATTTTCAGAGCTTTCAAAAATAAATGGTAAAGCTAAAAAAGTAAGAAATGAACAAGAAGCTAAAGAAATAGAAACCTCTATTAACAAAGGTTCTTTTACACTAGAAGACATTGAAGAAAAAGAGAGTAAAAGAAATCCTGCAGCTCCTTTTACAACATCAACACTGCAACAAGAAGCAAGTAGAAAAATTGGTTTTTCTGTTAAACAAACGATGATTGTTGCCCAACAACTGTATGAAGGAAACATTCAAAATATTCCTAATCACACAGGTGGTTTAATCACTTATATGAGAACCGATTCATTAAATCTTTCTAAAGTTGCAACCAGTGCTGCTAAGGAGGTTATTGAAGATATTTACGGGAAAGATTATTCATTAGATAAACCAAGAGTTTATAAAGGTAAAGCAAAAGGGGCTCAAGAAGCTCACGAAGCAATTAGACCTGTAAATATGGCACTTAAACCAAGTGATATTAAAGACTTTGTAGATAATTCACAATACAGACTTTATAGTCTTATATGGAAAAGAACAGTTGCTACGCAAATGCAACCAGCCTCTATTGCAAATACTACTTATAAAATCAGCGCAGGACAAGATAAAGAGTTCGAATTTGCATCAAAGGGACAAAGAATAATTTTTGCAGGTTTTATGAAAGCATATACTGAGGGAAGTGATAATCCTGAAGCTGCACTTGACAGTACAGAAAAAATTCTTCCTACGATTAAAAAAGGTACAGTTTTAGATTTAGAAAAACTTGATCTAGACCAAAACTTTACCAAACCACCAGCTCGTTATACAGAAGCATCTTTAGTAAAAAAACTTGAATCAGAAGGAATTGGAAGACCATCAACGTATGCTCCAACTATCTCAACAATCCAAGCACGTGAATATGTAGTAAAAACCGAAGATAAAAAACTAGCACCCACACCAACGGGTGAAATAGTAAACAGCTTTTTAGTAGATCATTTCTCTGGAATCATTGACTTAGGCTTTACTGCAAAAATTGAAGAAGAATTTGATGAAATAGCTGAAGGTAAAATTGCATGGCAACAAGTACTACAGGACTTTTATGGAGATTTTAAAAAGACAATTATAGAAAAAGAAGAATCAATTGATAGAGCTGATTACCTACAAATAAGAGTAATTGGAACACATCCAGTTACTGGTAAAGAAGTAAGTGCTCGTGTAGGAAGATTTGGTCCTTTTGTACAAGCTGGAACAAAAGATGATGAAGAGAAACCTACTTTTGTAGCAATTCCCAAACATCTTAATATGGATACGATTACTTTAGATGAAGCACTGTTTTTATTCACACTTCCACGAGTAGTAGGCCAAGATGCCAATGGAGATGATATTAAAGCAAACATTGGAAGATTTGGTCCCTATTTACAAATAAAAACAAAATACTATTCTCTTAAAGAAGATGATCCTTATACTGTTGAATTACCTCGTTCCTTAGAAATCATCAAAGAGCTTGATGAAGCAAGAGCGAAGGCTACTATTAAAGTATATGAGAAAGAGAAAATACATGTACTTATTGGGCGATACGGCCCATATATAAAACAAGGTAGAAAAAACTATAAAATACCTAAAGGTCAAGAAGCAGAAGAATTAACTCTTGAACAATGTCTTGAGATAATTGAAAAAGATCCTAAGTCAAAAATGGGTGCGAAGAAAAAAGCACCAGCAAAAAAAGCGCCTGTTAAAAAAGCTGCTGCGAAAAAGCCAGCTGCTAAAAAGACGGCTGCAAAAAAACCAGCTGCAAAAAAAACAACAGCTAAAAAAGCTCCAGCTAAAAAAGC
>Ga0105351_1001174_pt1 | contig 12104 bp, 9 predicted proteins | sample EN4Hudsemesocosm_FD_83662 | JGI IMG/M metagenome (GOLD analysis project Ga0105351, IMG submission 83662) | Methane-oxidizing microbial communities from mesocosms in the Hudson Canyon - EN4B Hudson Canyon | ecosystem: Environmental > Aquatic > Marine > Cold seeps | place: Hudson Canyon | collected... | reverse complement strand
GTTGGAGAAAATTATACAGCATTTGAATATTTAAAAAATAATTATCCAAAAATTAAACTGCTGGTTGTGAAAGATACAGATGCAGCTTTAGATGCAGTTTCCTCAAATAAAGCATATGCAATGTTAGATATACTTCCTGTTGTTTCGCATAAAATTCGTAAATTAATGTTCACAGATTTAAAAATTTCTGGTGAAACTGAATATAAATTTGAAGTAAAATCTTTTGTTAGAAACGATTTTCCTGAGCTTGTTACTATTCTTAATAAAGGAATAGATAGTCTAGATGAAGAAGAAGTTCACGCTATTATTACAAAGTGGTTTTCAATTGAGTATGTAAATGGGATAGATTATTTTCTTGTTATGGAAGTTGTTTTGTTTTTTACAATGGTAATTATTATTATGATATATCTGCAAAATAGAAGACTTAGAGATAACAATATAAGGTTAGAACGTTTACTAAGTGATTTGAAAGCGACTAGAGATGATTTGATTGCAGCAGAGAAAATGGCGACTTTAGGTGAACTCGTAGGTGGTGTAACTCATGAAATTGTTTCTCCTTTAAGTGTTGGTATAATGGGAAGTTCTTACATCCAAGAGATAACAAAAACTATAAATATTTCATTTAATGAAAACGAAATGTCCGAGAGTGAATTTAAAGAGTACCTTAAAAGTGTCAATGATATTTCTAAAAGTATTACTGAAAATTTAAACAGAACAAAAAAATTGGTTAATAGCTTTAAAGAAGTTGCTGTTGACCAAGCTATTGAGGAAAAAAGAGACTTTAGCCCTCATTCATATATTAATGAAATACTTGTGTCAATGACTAGTAAATTAAAAAATAGTAAAGTAGATATCAAGGTTATTTGTGATGAGAAACTAGTTGTTAAAAGTTATCCTGGTTATATTGCTCAAATTTTATTTAATTTTATAAACAATTCAATACTCCATGGATTTGAAGAGAATCAAGATGGAGAAATTATTATTTCCTTCAAAGAGATTAACAAACAACTAGAGTTAGTATATAGCGACAATGGAAAGGGTATATCAAAAGAGATTCAAGATAAAATATTTGATCAATATTACACAACTAAAAAAGGCAATGGAGGCACTGGATTGGGTCTTCATATTGTAAAATCAATTGTTGAAGAGAAATTAAAAGGGAAAATTGATTTTACAAGTCAAATCGATGAAGGCTTTAAGGTTATAATTTTAATCCCAGCATAAAATATCTCAATATAAGAGAACACTTCTTTATTTGACATAAAGTAAAAAATAGTGATATACTAAAAAAACAATAAAGGATAATCATATGTTTAGAAATTCATCAATGAGTTACGATACAAATAGCCTTTCACATGTTCTAATTAATATTTATGTAGATCTACTAAAAGAGTTAAAAACGTTCACCTATAAACATATCTATTTGCTTGGATACTTTTAAAGTAATTTTTCCAACTCACTTAAAGAATCGATTTTGTATTTTGCTTTTGAAAAATCATGAGAGCTTACAAAATCATTTTTTACAATAACACAATCAATTCCGGCTGCAACGGCAGATTTTAGACCACGTTCACTGTCCTCAACTACTATTGTTTCCTCTTTTTTTGCATTAAACTTAGATAGTCCCGCTAAATATGGATCTGGGTGTGGTTTTGCTTTTGGATAATCTTCAACACATAATATGAATTTCATGTAATCTTTTATGTTCCTATTATTATGTATGATATTAAAATCAACACGTCTAGATGTCGTTATAATGGCCATTTTATATTTTTCTTTAAGCTCTTTTAGTATTTCCTCAACACCTTGAATCTCGATATGTTCGTTTTTTAGGTATTCTTGATAGTATTCATCTCTTTTATATCTTGATTGGATAATCGTTTCCTCGGAAATTCCCTGTTCTCTGGCAATTTCCCAGCTGGTTTTCCCTTGTGCCATTAGTTTCAAATATACATCTTCATGTAACGTAATACCTATGTCTTTTAGAACTTTTACATTGGCTCTAAAATACCAAATTTCGGTTTCTACTAAAACTCCATCGTTATCAAATAATATATATTTTTTCATTTTCTCGCTCGTTTTTTTTAAATTATACATAAACTTATTATACTAATTAATAAAGTATATAGTAAAATACGAAAAATTAACACAGGTTTAATATATGAAAAATAAAACAATTGCTTATCAAGGTGTGCAGGGCGCTTATTCACACCTTGCTTGTAAAAATGTGTTTCCTGATTCTTCTTCAATTGCGTGTGAGAGTTTTCAAGAAGCAATGCACTTAGTTGAAATAAATAAGGCAGACTTTGCAATGATTCCTGTTGAAAACTCAACAGCTGGGAGAGTTGAAGAGATTTATAGATTGATTCCTAAAATGGCACTGCATATTTGGGACGAACATTTTGAACCCGTACGTCACTGCTTATTGGCTTTAAAAGGCTCAAGTTTAGATGATATAAAATATGTTTCCTCTCATCCACAGGCATTGGCACAATGTCACTCTAGTATTAATGCACTAAATTATGAGGCAATAGCAAAATTTGATACAGCTGGTGCTGCTTTGGAGTTATTAGAGCTAAATGACAAATCTCATGCAGCTATTGCATCAAGTTTGGCATCAAATTTGTATAACTTGGAAATATTAAATGATGATTTTGGTGATTTTCATGGAAACACTACACGATTTTTAATTCTTTCAAGCAAAAATAAAATTCCAGAATATACTACAAATCAATCGTATATTACTTCGCTTGTTTTTGATGTCAGAAATATCCCTTCTTCTTTATATAAAGCTTTAGGTGGGTTTGCTACTAATGGTGTCAACTTAATTAAGTTAGAAAGTTATTCTATTACTGGAAGTATGAGCGCAAGTCAGTTTCATATAGATATTGATGGACATACAGATGAAAAAAATTTACAGTTTGCTCTTGAAGAGTTGCGTTTTTTTGCAAGAGAAGTGAAAGTTTTGGGAGTATATAAAAGAAATAAGTTTAGAGATACAATGAAAACTTTTAATGAAGACTAGTTTTTTCTACTTCAGTTTCATTTTATCTACCTTATAATTATAATATTTTTTTAGATTATAATATTTTTTTTAATAAAATATATATAAAATATTATAAACTTTTAATATAGAAACTCTTCATTAGGAGTTAAAATGGAACGAAATATTAACATAGATGTTTATGGTTTATCAGAAATCTCATCTTTATTAATAGCAGAGAATATTCTTAGTATTATTAAAACATTTGATGATTTAGATTTACGTAGATTATCTGGTGTAATTGTCACTGATGAATTCGAAAAACTAGGTGTAAGTGCAAAAGAAAATGAGTTTAAGGACTTTAGTAATACTTTATCTTATGCAAAAGTGGTGATTATACCCAAAGACAATGATTATGAGTTTGTTGTTGCGCTTAGAACTGACTTGGGTACACATTTAATAGAAGAGAATATTAATAGTATGAATCATGTTAAGTACCTAAATGCCCAGCATGTCTTACATCATGAATTATGTCATGTTCACGACTATAATAAATGTATAGATATTTTCCAATCGCATTTTTTTGCTACAGTTCACAAGGGTAAAGAGATGATATTGTATCCTTTATCTCAAATTTGTTGGAGCGAATATATTGCAAATTATTTATCAAGTTCAAGTGTTAAAAAATGTGAAATGTTACAAACGTCAATGGATACATTTATGATTCAAATAGTTGAAACAGAACAAAAAATAGATAAACAAATTGCAATATTCAGGAGAACCAAGGATATAAAATCATTACTTGTTTTTGTTAAAACAAATATTGAAAACTTGGTGAAATCCGCATCTTATGTTTTAGGTTATATGCATGGTCTACACAAAAATATAGAAACTTTTTGCCCTTCATTGTATGAGTTAATTAATAAGTCGTATTTTTTTTATACATGGTGTTATTTAGATGATGTTTTAAAAAATATGAAAAACAGTTATCCTATTAACTGGCATAAAAATAATATCTTCGAAAACTTGATATATGGTTTTGATAAATTATATACTAGAATGGGGATTAAACTAACAGAAAATAACAAACATGAACTCTTTTTTGAAGTTCAAAAAAGAGGACACTAAACTCAAAGTCTTGGAAGTTTTTAAGAAAAATGAATGACAAAGTATTTTAATACTTCATAATTCATAATCCTTTGATGAACTTATTCTAGTTCATTGTCAAGTACTGTCGTTCCTTCAATTATTAGTGTGTCTAGTTCTGTAAATATTTGACTTGATGCATCTAGTAAGATGTCGAAGTCTCTAATATCTTGGGACAACTCATTAAATGAACTAACTGTTTCAAGCGCAATGATTAAATTATTTCCTTTAATGATTGAATTTTCTAGTTTTTCTAAATTCACATCCATTTTAACAATATTTTTTGCCATTTTTAAAGCTCTAGTCTTGCTGTATTTTTTCATCTTAGACTTTAAATCATTGTCATTTTGAATTTGATCAAGTTTGTCATCTAAACCATCTAAAAAGTTTTCAGTTTCATCTTTGTAATTTGAGTATTTTTCTCTAAGTGTTGTTACTTCTTTTTCAGCATTTTTCCATTTAGAAATAAAAGTTTTTGTTTTTTCATTTTTAAAAACATACTTTATTTTTTTAGCTTCACTTTGTGCTTCTATGGCATCTTTATAGGCACTTTTCACTGTGTCATTTTGACTAGTAAACTCTTTTAGCGCATTTTTAAACTCAGCAACATATCTTGGCGTATCTTTATATTTGTAGTTATCTTCATAATAATTCCATGCGTAATATAAAATTATTACAATTATCAATGTTTTGAAAATTGAAAAACCTGACTTATAGTTTTTTGGAATGGTGTTCATAAAAGACCTTTAAAAGTAATTTTTTGAATTATATCAAAAGTACACTTACTTGCTAAGACAAGTTGGACAAATGCCTTTTATAATGATGTTATCTATTTGATAACCTTCAAGCGTAATACTTGACTCTTCATGTAGACACTTAATCTGTGAACAGGAAGTACATATAAAATGCGCATGTGGGTTTTTGTGAATTTCATAATATCTTTTTTTGTCATTTGATTCAAAACTATTTATTATTTTTTCATCTTCAAATTTTGTTATATTTCTGTAAAAAGTTGCTTTATCCATAGAAATTTTATCTTTCATATCCTCATATGATAGAGGTTTTGAAGAAGAAACTAAAATCTCCAAAATTGCCTTTCTAGCAGTAGTAAGTTTTATATTTGTACCATTAATTAATGTGTTGATATTTTTCATATGTGTATTATAGCAAACAATTTTTATTTACAAATTAAGTGATGCGACTAAGTTGCAATAAAGGTAATTTTATATATTATTCCAAATATACATGCAACCAAGTTGCAAAAAAGGAAAAAGATGAAGAAGTTTTTAGTATTTACATTTATGTTCTATGGGGTTATCTCTTTACATGCAAGCACAAATGTCACCGTTAGTATTACCCCTCAAAAGTATTTTGTCGAAAAAATCGCAAAAGATAAAGTCAATATTAATATTATGGTTAAACCAGGTTTCTCACCTGCAACGTATGAACCTCAAACCTCGCAGATGAAGCAGCTTTCAAGCTCAAAGGTTTATTTTTCAATTGGAGTTCCTTTTGAACATTCGTGGCTGTCTAAGTTTGAAAATGCAAATAAAAATATGAAAATAGTTGATACCACTATGGGAATTGAAAAAATACAAATGGCAGCACATGAACATGAAGATGAACATGAAGATGAAGATGAAGATGAGAAAGAGCATAATAGTGAGCTAATTGATGAAGATGGATTAGATCCACATGTATGGCTGGACCCAATTTTAGTCAAGATTCAGGCAAAAAATATTTATGAAACTTTAGCTAATATTGATAGTGAAAATAAGGAATTTTATTTTAAAAACTATACCCTTTTTCTAAAAGAATTAGATATGCTAAATAATAAAATTAAAACGATACTAAAACCCGTTAATCAAGGTTCTTTTATGGTATTTCATCCATCTTGGGGTTATTTTGCTAAGAGGTATAATTTAGAACAAATCGCTGTAGAAAAAGAGGGGAAAGAGCCTAAACCTAGAGAGCTTGTAGAATTAATTAAAGATTCAAAAAAACACAATATTAAAGTAGTTTTTATTTCACCTCAATTTTCAAAAAAAGCTGCTAATACAATTGCTAAAAGTATAAAAGGAAAAACCTTTACGATTGATCATTTATCATATGATTATGAAATTAATTTAATAAATACTGCAAACGCTATATATAATTCATACAAATGATTCGTTTTTAAATATTAATAGTTTTCATGTATAGTGCAAGTTATTCTTGCTCTATATGTGTAGAGTATTCTCCAAAAACTTCTGTTCAAATATATATCAACTCTACAAAGAACAAAATCATAAAAATTGTGTTTGTTCTTCTCTCTCACCTTTAAGACAAACTTTTTTACAAAAAATCCAAACTTAGACATGACTAGTATCTCCCATATTAGCGTATAATGCGTAGTTAAGAAGCAAGATTTGTATTTTGTATACTGCTCCAAGATACGGTAATCCTTTTCATATATGCATTTATAGGAGTTAGTATTTGTAAACAAAGTCAACACTCAAAGATACTAACGACTATATTTGAGTATTTATAAATAGCCATTATGTTTAGTTTAGAATTATTTTTATTTTTAAATGCCAATTTCATATAAACTTTTTAGTTATTTTAGTATAATTAGAAATACAAATAAATGGAGTGATATATGAAATACTTAATTCTTTTTTCGATTGGTTTAGCAATAATTATTTTTTTAATGCTTTCTAAAAATATTGGGGTGATTTTACGACGTGCATCTTATTTTATCTTAGTCATTATATTGCTAAGTGGTCTTGTTCTGTTTATACAACCCGCTGAGTATGTAAAATACAACAGTAATAAAATTTCTGAAGAAAACAGAGGAACTCTAAATAAGCAAGTTTCACAAATACAGTTTCTTGCGCTTAAAATGAAAACCGAGGGGTTTAGTGAAGATGAAATAGTTGAATCTTTTTATCACGAATATGCTTCAAAACTTAATGTTGCGCTAGAGCTTAAAAATGCCGGTTTTTCTGAAGAAGTTATTGTTAAGTACTTTAAAAACTACAAAAGACTTGATATTTTAAGTAAAGGAAAACTAACAAGAGAAGAATACTCGAGATATCTAATAGAACAAAATATTAAACGTTTTGCATCTTTTTCTAAAAAAGAAAGAGATATTATTAGAAAAATGGAAATAAATAAAAAATCTATAGAGTATATTAGAAATATATATCCAAAATATGAGCCAAATGATGAAATAAAAGCTATACAACTTAACAATACAGGAAAAAGTCTAAGAGATATTAAAAATATCTATCCAAACTATGAACCTAAAAAATAAAAAAATATAAAAGGGAAGCTATGAAAAAAGTTTTATTTTTTTTATTGTTATTAAGTACATTAATATATGCAACAACTAAAACTACAATCCAATTTAAGTCTTTGGACAATGTTATGGTTGCTGCTGATTTGTATTTAATTGATAATGATATTAATAGGCCAATGATTGTTTTATTTCATCAAGCCAATTGGAGTAGAGGAGAGTATATTGAAATTGCCCCAAAATTAAATAAGCTTGGGTTTAACTGTATGGCGGTTGATTTACGCTCTGGGGACAAAATAAATGGTATTCAAAACCAAACATACTTAAATGCTAAAAAATCTTATAAAAAAACAAATCACTTAAATTCTAGAATCGATATGATTGCTTCCTTCCAAGAAGCCAGATCTTATTCAAATAAATTAATTGGTTGGGGAAGCTCTTATTCTGCTTCAATTTTATTAAAAACTATTGGAGAAAAACCAAGATATGCAAAAGCAATTTTAGCATTTTCACCAGGGGAATATTTCAAAAGAGTTGGTAAACCTGATGATTATATTCAAAAATCTGCAAGTAAACTGAAAATCCCTGTATTTATAACTTCATCAAAATCAGAAAAAAATTCTTGGACAAATATATATGAAGCCATAAATTCTAAATATAGAAAAAGCTTTATACCCACAACTGAAGGGAATCACGGCTCACGTGTATTGTGGTCTGAATCTTCAAATAATAAAGCATATTGGAATGAAGTAGAAAGTTTTCTTCGTTCCTTACAATTAAAATAAGGATAATTCATGTTTTTTAAATTAATATTCAGTATGTCAGTTTTAACTAGTGTTTTATGTGCTTCTTGTTTATCAAATATAAATATTGATTTTAATTTTGACAATAAACATATTAATGTTAAATCAAAAATATATGATACTTCAAAGTCTATTGATTTGGATGTATCAAATTTTAAGATAGACAACAGCCTAAAATTAAAAAATGATTTAGAAAATGGTTCCAATCATGTAGCGTTTTCTTATTCAAAGAAAGTGCAAGATTTGGATAAAAATTTTATCTATCTTTTACAGAACTGGTATCCAAATATAAAAGGAAGATGTACATACAAAATTAACACAAACTTGCCTGATGCTTATAAAAAAATATATGAAAACACATCTGCTGAAGTGGATAATATCTCTTTTTTAGCATCAAAAAATTTTATTATCAAAAGTAAGAAATACAAAAATATAACAATAAAAACATATTTTTTACAATCAAAGGATGAACATTCAATTCAATATCTAAATAAAAGCATAGAATATATAAAAGACTACGAAAAACGAATAGGTGATTATCCTTATAAAGAATTTAAAATTGTAGAGAATATACATCAAACTGGATACTCTATGCCAACATTTACATTAATTGGGAGTAGACTTTTAACAAAACCTTATATTTTAAAGCAATCTCTCGCTCATGAAATTCTTCATCAATATTTTGGAAGCTCAATATCAAATGATTTTAAAAAAGGCAATTGGGTAGAAGCTCTTACTACTTATTTAGCTGATGATTATTATAAAAGTTTACAAAATGAAGGTCTTGTAAATAGAAAAACTATTCTAAGCGAGTTTGAAAACTTAGTTGATAAAGAGAAAGATTTCCCAATAAACAATTTTGAATACAGACATGATAAGGCCTCTATGCTTATAGGTTATTCTAAATTTAGTTTTGTTTTCTATATGCTTGAGAAAAAAATTGGCCATACGAAATTTCTAGAAATTACTAAGAATCTATATCAAACTTATAAAAATAAAGAACTAAATCTAAAGGAAATGACTGATTTTTTCCAAAAAAATACAAAAAAAGATTTAAAGATATTTTTTGAACAATGGCTTAATAAACCAGGTATTCTTGATTTTAAGATAGAAAATGCAAAAAATTACTTTAATAAAGATGGGTTTTGGCTAAGTTTTGACGTATCACAAGATAAAGATTCTTTTTATAGCTTTGATCTGAGGGTAAAAATTAATACTTATGACAATCAAAAATTTGAAACTTTAAAAATAACAAAACCAACTCAAAATATTAAATTGAATTTCCCATCTGAAATATTAAGTGTTACTTTTGATGAGAATATCGAGTTATTTAGAAAACTAACATCTAAGGAAAAACTCCTTAGTATATCATCCCTTTTAAATCAAAAAGATATGATTGCGGTTGTTAATAAAAATGATTTAAATAAGTATAGTGATATTAAAAAAATATTCCCAAGTATAAAAGTAGTTATAAATGATGACTTGAAGTTTAAAGATTTAAAACAAAATAGTATTGTTTTTTTGGATTTTGACAATGAGTTACTAAAACAATTTTATCCCTACATAAAACAAAACAAAAATAGCTCCTATATAAGTGTACAGCCACATGTATACAATGAAAATAAACAAATGGCTGTTCTTCACTTTGGAGAAGTTAAAAAACGATACTTACTGATGTTGAAGTATTATTCAAAGTATCAAGAGATAATTTTATCAAAAAATAAAACTGTAAAAAATATGCATCAATCAGATAATGGTATTACATTAGAATTTAATAAAATACCAAAACTTATTAAAGTAGTTGAGCAAAAAAATATTAAAGATATCTTTACTCAATTGAAAGATAAAAGAGTTGTATATGTTGGCGAGTCACATGACAACTTTGCACATCATCTAAATCAATTAAGAGTAATTAAAAGTCTTCATGAAAATGGGAAAAAAGTCTCAATTGGTATGGAGATGTTTCAAAAACCTTTTCAAACAGATTTGGATGAATATATTGAAGGTAAAACTACTTTAAATGAATTTTTAAAAAATTCTGAATATTTTAAAAGATGGAAGTTTGATTATAATTTATATAAACCTATTCTTGATTATGCAAGAAAAAATAAGATTAAAGTTGTTGCCTTAAACATTGACAGAAATATCACTCAGCACGTGTCTAAAAATGGACTTTTTTCGCTATTGGAGAAACAAAAAATAAAACTTCCCAAACAAATTGACCAATCAAATTTAGTGTATAAAAAAAGCCTAGATAATATATTTAAAGGACATATTCCAAAAAGTATTCCAACAAAGATTAACACTAAAAATAAACATGCACCTACAAAACTTAATTTGGATTTCTTTTATCAATCTCAACTAATATGGGATGAAATAATGGCTGAGAATATTGATAACTTTATAAAAAATGATAAAAACACGGTTATGGTTGTAATAGTTGGCTCAGGGCACATACTAGAGCATCATGGGATACCTTCACGTGTTTATAAAAGAAATAACTTGCCATATAAGGTTATTCTTAATAATGAGAATACAACTAAAGCAGATGATATTATTTTATTAAATAAAACAAAAACAAAAATAGAAAAACAAAATAGAATAGGTGTTTATTTAAAAAATAGTGAAGAATTAATTGCAACAAGAATAGTAAAAAAATCATTTTCAAGCAAAGTTGGGGTTAAGAAAGGTGATTTAATTGTTGAACTAAACTCTCAAAGTGTGGAGGATTTGTATGATTTAAAGAGAGTTTTATATTTTGTTGATAATTTGAATACTACTACGATAAAGGTCAAAAGAAATGGAAAAGTAAAGCAGTTGAAAATAGAAGAATAGACAAGTGATACTAAAATATTAACAATGCTATGTTAATGCTATCATTATAATTTATTCTTATTTTTATAATGCTATCGTATTGCTATTATGATTACCTATACTTAATTAATTTATCAATTTAAGTTATAATTAAATCACAATTGGTAAAATAAACACAATAGTTTTCCTCCAACGATTACTATTATAAGGATAAGCGGTTCGTTCCCGTTTATCCTTATTAATTGACTTTCATTTTGCTAGATTTCTTAAAAACTATCCCAATCATCATCTTCTGATTTTGACTTAACTTCTTGAGGTTTAACTTCTTTATTTATAGCTGCTATTTTACTGGTATCTACTTTTCGTGATGCTTGAGTATTTGATTTAACATCAAAGCTACTTGAATCTATTGAGGCTCTTACTTCTTGTTTACCTACAAATTCTTTTTCATCAGCATCTTTTACTATATCATCTGCAATTACATTTGTTTGTTCTGCAATATCTTGAGTTTGTGCTGAAATCATTGCAATTTGTTGTGTTTGTTGGTCAACTTGTGTTACTGCATCATTTATTTGCTCAATTCCCGCTTGTTGTTCTTTTGAAGCTGCTGCAACATTTGATATAATAGATATAGTTTTTTGAATGTTGTCATTTAAAGAAGAATAACCACTTATCATATTATCTGATATTTGTTTTCCATCGGTGGCTTTAGCCGTGGCGTTTTCAACCAAATCTTTAATCTCTTTTGCAACTTCTGCACTTCTACTGGCAAGATTTCTTACTTCTTGTGCAACGACTGCAAATCCTTTTCCTGCTTCACCAGCAGTTGCTGCTTCCACAGCTGCATTTAACGAAAGAATATTCGTTTGGAATGCAATTTGATCGATAAGTCCGATTGAGTCATTAATAGCCGTTACTTGCTCATTAAGCTCATCCATAGCCTCTGTTGTTTGATTTGCTAATTCTTCACCTTTGTTAACAGCAATTGTAACTTCTTTCGCATACGTAGACATTTGAGTAATACTGTCATTGTTACTTACAATTGTTGCTGTGATTTCTTCTAATGCCGCTGCAGTTTCTT
>Ga0105351_1001170_pt1 | contig 12119 bp, 10 predicted proteins | sample EN4Hudsemesocosm_FD_83662 | JGI IMG/M metagenome (GOLD analysis project Ga0105351, IMG submission 83662) | Methane-oxidizing microbial communities from mesocosms in the Hudson Canyon - EN4B Hudson Canyon | ecosystem: Environmental > Aquatic > Marine > Cold seeps | place: Hudson Canyon... | reverse complement strand
ATGATTAATAGAATAGGAAGTACTAAGGCAGGGTACTGGGAAGTGAAAAAATGACAGTCGCCATTAAAGTAGAAAACCTCAGTAAGAAGTATCTTATCAAGCACGAGAGTAAATCAGTTCAATATGACACCTTTAGCGAGACATTGATACAGGGTAGTAAAAATATTGCTAACAAAATTATACATCCCTTTAGTGGTAAAAAAATAGATTCGCAGACTCAAGAGGAATTCTGGGCATTAAAAGATATTAACTTTGAAATTAATCAAGGTGATAAGGTTGGTATTATTGGCCGTAATGGGGCAGGTAAATCGACTCTGTTAAAAGTAATCTCACGTATTACCGAACCAAGTAGTGGCAAAATTCATATCAATGGCAGAATCGCGAGTTTATTAGAGGTGGGGACTGGTTTTCATCCTGAGTTGACTGGGCGAGAAAATATCTATCTGAATGGTGCTATTTTAGGCATGAGCCGGCGAGAGATTAAAGCTAAATTTGATGAAATAGTTGCTTTCTCTGAAGTGGATAAGTTTTTAGACACACCTGTGAAGCGATATTCTAGTGGTATGTATGTCAGATTGGCTTTTTCTGTCGCTGCACATCTAGAACCAGAGATATTGGTGGTGGATGAGGTGCTGGCTGTGGGGGATGCCGCATTTCAGAAGAAATGTTTGGGGAAAATGGATGATGTAAGTAAAGAAGGGAGGACGATTTTATTTGTTAGTCATAATATGGGAACAGTTCGAAATCTTTGTACTAAAGCTATTATGTTGAATCATGGCAAAATTATTGTTAATGATAGAGTTAACAGGGTGGTTGATAAGTATTTATCATACGGTCAAGAATTACATGGTGTTGCTGAAATTATTTGGGATGAAAACAACGCTCCTTCTTGTAATGAAGTGGCGCTAAAAAGTATTCGCTTAATTGGAGCAGAGAAAAAAGTATATTCAATTTATGACGCAACAAAACCAATAAATGTTGAAATAAAGTTTAGAGTGAAAAAACCAGTAAGAGGCATGAGGGTAGTGATGAGCTTATTGACAACTGAAGGAGTAATTGCATTTTCATCAACAAATCAAAATTTGTTAAATAATAATGAATTAAAACCAGATTCATATATAACAACATGTGTTATATATGGGAACCTATTAAATAGTGCTCGATATATTATGAAAGTACATTTAGGTATACCCGGAGTTAAAGTATTGATTCAAGGAAAAGAATATCTATCTTTCATAGTAGAAGGGGCGGGAGGGCATGGGTCTACTTTTCCGGAAAAGTGGCCAGGTTCAGTGGCTCCAAGTTTAAAATGGGGGCTATATGCAGAAAATAAAATAGGTGATTAATATGTTTGACAATTTAAAATTGCTAAAAAGTTACTTTAATGACAAGGTAGAACTGTTAAGATACAGGCATATTTTACCCAGCAATATGAGGCATGATGATCTGTATATCGTTGAATTTCCAAAAAGCGGTATTACTTGGTTATCTACAATTATTGCTAATACTTGTTTTTTAGAAGAAGGAATGAATAAAGAGGCTACACATTACAATTTGGAACAAATTATTGGAGATATTCATGTTACTGAATTTATTGGGGTAAATAGTAGTGTATATCCGTACCATAGAATTATCAAAAGTCATACCGAATATAATCCATACTATAGGCATGTTATATACATAATAAGAAACCCCTTTAGTGTGATGAATAGTTATTATAATTATTTAGTTTCTAATAAGTTATTTAAAGGTAACTTTGAATCATTTGTAAGAGATAGTGATTTTGGTATATCAAAATGGAAAAAACATGTCGAGTCATGGGTGATTCCAAAAAGAAATTTAAAACTTCATCTAATCAGGTATGAAGATTTAATTGATACTCCTGATGAAACAATTGCAAATCTTTACAGGAATTTAGGCTGGAAAATTAATGATTCAATAAAAAAAGAAGCTCTTGAGTTAAGTTGTTTTGAACATATGAAAGAGCTTGATAATTTGTATAAATATAACTGTCCGTTCAGAGGGTATGATTTTGTTCGTGAAGGTAAGAAAACTCCTGAAATTGACTCTGCATCACGAAAATATATTTATGAAAATAGTGTTTCATTTTTAGAAAAATTTTATCCAGATATTTTAGTGAAAAATTATGAAGAAAATAGTTAAAAGACTTTTAAAAAAAAATATAACTATTTATAGAATAGCATCTATATTAAGAGTATTTCAGATTTCTTTATTTAAAATAATGTTTTTTTTAAGAAGCTCATCATTATTTAAAATTGATGGAAGTAAAAAAAAACACCCTAAGGTAATCCAATTGCCAATTACATATAACTGTAATGCGGCTTGTGTTATGTGTAATATTTGGAAAATGGATCATTCTGGTGAAATGACTGTTGGTGAGTTTTCAAGGTTTTTAAAGGATCAAATTTTCAGTGAAGTGGAATCTGTTGGTATTAACGGTGGTGAGCCGTCATTAGTGCCAAACCTTAATGAATACGCAGATGAAATACTAAAACTGCCAAAATTAAAGTCTCTTAATATAATCTCGCATGGTTTCAGTCCTAAACCGCTATTTCTTCAGTTAGAGAAAATTTACTCAAGTTGTAGAAAAAAAAACATACCTTTTCATATATCAATATCATTAGATGGAGTTGGAAGTGTACATGAAAAAGTAAGGGGTAGAAAAAAATCTTTTGAGCGGACTAAAAGCACGATAGATGAAATCTTGAATAATCCTAATAAATACTGTGATAGTTTTGATATTGGTTGCACAATAGTTAAGCAAAATATTGATAATTTAGTTGAATTAGATACCTTTGCTAAACTTAATGGTTACAATATAAGATACAGGCTTGGTATAGATAATAAGCGAATCCAAAGTGATTTGATTAGAGAGAACTTTACTGTTATTTACAGTCCATTACGACAAAGTGCAAAAGAATTTTTTCATTATTTGATGTCAATATCCGGTGATTTAAATCTCCAATATAAAAACTACGCAATATTAGACTGGTTGTGTTTAGAAATGCCAAAGCGATTATTAGGCTGTGCATGGAAAGATGAAGGTATAACTTTAGATTCAAGAGGTGAATTATATTATTGTGCAGTCGCTAGCAAGTCCATTGGCAGTTTGAGACAGAAGGGTGGGGAAGATATTTTCTTTGATTCTAAAAATATTAGCTATAGACAATCAATTGTTAACAATGAATGTGATAATTGTATCCATGACTATCATGGAACGCCACAGTTAAAAGATTTAATCATATTTTTGAAAGAAAGATATTTTGAAAGAAATTCTATGATGATATATAAACTAAAAACAAGGTTAATGTTTTGAAAATAACTATTATTGGTTGGTATGGCACTGAAACAATTGGTGATAGAGCAATTTTAGCTGGTTTAATATCATTATTTAGCAAATCATTTCCCTCATTCGAGATAAATTTAGGTAGTCTTTACCCTTTTTTTTCTGAACGAACAATTAGTGAAGATTTTGAATTATATACAGTATTTTCAAAGCAAAGCTTTAATATTAAATTGTTTAACTCAAAACAAAGTCAGTTACTTAATAAAGCAATAAAAAATAGTGATTTGTTAATCATGGGGGGTGGTCCATTGATGGACTTAGATGAACTTTTTATGATTGAATACGCTTTTAAAAAAGCGCAAAAAATTGGAGTTAAGACAGCTTTATTGGGCTGTGGTGTTGGACCTTTGTTTGACAATAAATATCAAAAATCAGTGCTCGAAATTGCAAGAAGCAGTGATCTTATAATTTTAAGAGATCATCAATCGAAACTAAACCTAATAAATATTTCGGAAAAATATAGTTATTACTTAAATGTAAACGATATACTGGTTAGTTTTGATCCAGCTGTGGAATGTTCCTTTATGTTTAATAATACACATATTCAAGAAAAAAAACAATACATTGCTATTAACTTAAGATCATTCCCTGTTGAGTATACGCAAAATAAAAGCTCTGAAAATATTAATAGAAATTTGCATAATTTTGTAAATGAACTGGCTGATTTATTTGTAAATAATGAATTAAAACTAATACCTATGCATTATTTTCATATTGGTGGTGATGATAGGGTTTTTCTTAATGAAATAGCATTTTCCCTTAACAAAAATAACATATGTGTTCAAAATAAGAATCTTACTTTGGAAGAAACACTGCAAATGTATCAAAGTGCTTGGTTTAATGTTGGTATGCGTTTTCATGCTGTAGTTCTGCAAACGCTTGTAAGCCGTTATAATTATATCCTCGATTACACAGTACCTAATGAAGGAAAAATTTCTGGATTTATAAATGACATTGATAATTCCGGATTTTATTCAAACCGCTATGTTAACTTGCAAAATTCTGTTCCACATACTGGCCTTATGAATAACCTAGACAATAGATTTTCAATTAATACTGATTATATTAATATGGGCCAATGTGTTTATATATCTCAGTTAAAGAAATTCTCAAATTGAAAATTTTAATCGTTAATGCCTTCGATATTGCCGGTGGTGCTGCTAGGGCTGCCTATCGTTTGCATCGTGCGCTTGTAGATACTGACGTTAATAGTGAAATGTTGGTGATCGGTAAATTCAGTGATGATTATACGGTGACCCCTTACGAACAAAATTTCGGACGAATCCAAAACCGGTTGAGGAATTTGCAAAAGCGGGTTTTCAAGCCATTAAAGCCTTATCCAAATAAATCCGAAACTTTATTCAGTCCGGCTTTTCTTAGCTTCTCTAAAGTCGTGGAAACGATCAATGCGATAAACCCTGACATCGTGCATTTGCACTGGATTTGTCAAGAAATGATACGGATCGAAGACTTGGCAGCAATTGAAGCACCGATTGTTTGGTCTTTACATGATATGTGGGCTTTTACAGGAGGCTGTCACTATGATGAGGAATGTGGACGGTATAAAGCCAGTTGTGGGCAGTGTAAGGTTTTAGCTTCAATAGATGAAAATGACCTTAGTAAACAGGTGTTTGAACGTAAACTTAAAACCTATGCAAAGCTTAAAAGCTTGACGATTGTGGGGCTAAGTCATTGGTTAGCTGATTGTGCTGCTAAAAGTACCTTATTCAAGAATAATAAGATTGTTGTTTTGCCAAACCCGATTGATATTGATCAGTTTAAGCCGATTGATAAAACCGTGGCGAGAACTATTTTGTCCTTACCTCAGAATAAGAAACTGGTGTTGTTTGGAGCTATGAGTGCTACTAGTGATCCACGGAAAGGCTTTCTTCATTTATTGGAAGCGATTAATCAGCTGGAGACTGACAATATTGAACTAGTGGTATTTGGCAGCAGCAAGCCTAAGGTTGAGCAAAAGCTAAAATATCCAGTGCATTATCTTGGTCAATTGCAGGATAACATTTCACTGCAGTTGGTTTATAGCGCTTGCGATGTGATGGTTGCGCCCTCGTTACAGGAGAATCTATCAAACACCATCATGGAATGCCTGAGTTGCGCTACGCCAGTTGTTGCATTTGCGATAGGTGGTAATGGTGATCTGGTTACGCATAAAAAGAACGGCTATTTAGCTATTCCATTTGATGATTTAGACTTGGTCAATGGGATTGAGTGGCTCTTGAATTATGCGGATTATGAGGGTTTGTGTTCCAGTTCCCAGAATAAGGTAATTGAGTGCTTTGCAAGTTCGATGGTTGCCCAGCAATATATTGAGCTCTATAAATCCATTTGTGATTGTGCGCAAAGGTAGTTTAAAAATCTATGGTAATTATTTAAAGGGGATATTTTGAAAGTCAGCATTATTACACCGTCTTTTAACCAAGGACAGTTTATTGAACGGACACTGAAAAGTGTTGCGATTCAGTCTAGCACTGAAATTGAACATGTGGTTTTTGATGGTGGCAGTTCGGATAGTACGGTAGATGTTCTAAAGCATTTTACCCCTCCTTTAAAATGGGTTTCTGAAAAAGATAAGGGGCAAACCGATGCGGTGAACAAGGGTATTCTTGCAACTGATGGTGAGATTGTCGGGTGGTTAAACTCGGATGATATTTATTACCCAGGTGCTTTCACTCGTGTCATTCAGTTTTTTGATGAAAATCCTGACGTTGATGTGGTTTACGGTATGGCAGATCATATTGACGTTGATGATCATGCATTTGAATCTTATCCCACTGAGCCATGGGATTACGAAAGGCTTAAGGAAATTTGTTTTATATGCCAACCCGCCCTTTTTTTTAGAAGGCAAGTTTTTGATCAATATGGTTTACTTGACGGTTCCTTAAATTACTGCATGGATTATGAGTATTGGCTGCGATTGGGAAAAGCCGGTGTTCAGTTTGGTTATTTAGAAGAAAAGCTGGCAGGCTCAAGACTCTATGCAGAAAACAAGACGATGGGTTCAAAGCTTAAAGTGCATAGAGAAATTAATAATATGCAGAAAAAACTTTTAGGCCATGTACATGATAAGTGGATTTTTGCCTATTCTGTATTTTGTGTCGAAGACTACTATAAAGGTAACATTCATACTGTTAAAGAAATTCTGAGTTACAGTTTTGCGATTATTTTTGAATTGTTTTGGAATAAAAATTTCTCAACAGCGTATATCTGTAAGCTAATCAAAGCCATAAAATATGGCTTTAAAACAAGTTGGAAGAAAATTGTTTAAATTGCATAAAATTAATGTAAGGAATAAAAGTCAATGAAAGTTGCTTATGATATCTCTGTTTTAGGCCTCGGTTTTTTTAATTCTAGGGCAAGAACTGGGGTGTTCAGAGTAGTTGAATGTTTGGCGATGGAGCTTGTAAAAAAGGAGGCGATTAGTCATTTTTCATCAGCAAAAGGGATTGTTAATTATTTACAGTGCCAGGATTACCTTGTGTCTAATAAAAGCATTGAATCCGTTTCGATGATAGAACCGAATATCAATCAAAGCATTGTAAAATTATATAAGATTTTACACTCAATTAGCGACAAAACAGAAAAGCCATTTTGGTATATTAAAGGCATGAATAGAGTTGCAACTAAAATTGACTCTCTTTGCTTTTCTGAGTCAGGTTTAAGCAGTTTCGAATTAGATAATTGTGATGTTTTTCATTCGCCGTTTTATCCAATACCACAACGAATTAAGAAGCACAAAAACATTAAAAAAGTATTAACTATTCATGATTTAATTCCTGTGCTTTACCCTGGGTTTTTCCAATTTCAGGAAAATCATTTAATCACTGATATCATAAAATCTATTGACGAAACCACATGGGTAACATGTGTATCGAGTGCTACTAAAGATGACTTATGCAATTACTTGCCAACTCTTGATCCTGATAGAGTTTTTGTTACTCATCTTGCTGCATCCAAGTTGTTTTATGCAGAAAAAGATATAATTAATATCAATAAAATTCGTAATAAATTCGAAATTCCTGAAGGTGAATATGTACTTAGTCTTTCAACCCTAGAGCCGCGCAAAAATATCGCCCAAACAATTAAATGTTTCTCCAGAATTGTTTTAGAGCAATCTATCCCAGATTTATCTTTAGTTCTGGTGGGGGCTAAAGGTTGGGATTATGATTCCATTTTTGATGAAATTGCTGCAACACCAAATATTAAGAAAAAAATCATTATTACTGGTTACGTACCTGATGAATATTTGGCTCCGCTCTACAGCGGGGCTTTGATGTTTGTTTATCCTTCCTATTATGAAGGTTTTGGTTTGCCACCTTTAGAGGCAATGCAATGTGGTGTGCCAGTGATAACATCTAATACGTCTTCGTTGCCTGAAGTTGTTGGGGACGCTGGAATAATGGTTGAACCCGATGATGAGAGTGGATTGAGTCAAGCCATATTAGATGTTTATAGTTCTCCTAGTATTAGGGATGAAATGAAGAAAAAATCTTTGTTACAATCTAAAAAGTTTAGCTGGGAGAGGTGCTCTGAAAAAACTATTGATGTTTATAAAAAAGCCATCTCATAGCACTTGGGTGGCCTTGAGCAGGGGATTTAATTTGTTATGAAAATAAACTTTGATTATCAGGTTTTTTGTTCGCAAGAATATGGCGGCATATCCAGATATTTTTTTGAGATCGCTAATAAATTAAAAAATAATTATAAGCAGGATGTTACGGTTATCTCGCCTTTGTATATCAATAATTATTTGAAAGGGGAATTCAATTATTTTAATTTGATAGGGATACCTTTTCGTCCAATACCTAAAACAGGGCGAATTATAAGAGGTTTGAACTCATTATTAGCTAAACCATTGCTTGCATATTCCAAACCAGATATTGTCCACGAAACCTATTATTCGGATAGACGATCAACCCCTAGAGGTAGCAAGACGATTGTGACTGTTCATGACATGATTCATGAGAAATTTAGCGATCAATTTCCTGCAAGGGATAAAACTAGTCATAAAAAAAAGTTAGCTATACAACGCGCAGATCATGTGATTTGTGTTTCTGAAAATACCAGACGAGATTTAATAGAATTATTTGACGTAAAGCCTGAAAATACATCGGTTGTTTACCATGGCTTTACTTTGAATCATAAGGGGGGGGGGATTAAAGCCGATTCTTTTAATCGTCCTTTTTTGCTTTATGTAGGGGTAAGAAATGGCTATAAAAATTTTGATACCTTATTGCAGGCTTATGCATCTTCCTTTGTATTGAAAAATAATTTTGATCTGGTTTGTTTTGGTGGTGGCCCATTTTCTGATAATGAACACTTATTGATGCAAAAGTATAAACTTGCTTCGGGTCGTGTTCGTCAAGTTTCTGGTAATGATACTTTGTTGGCTACCTGTTATCGTTCAGCGAGTGTTTTTGTTTATCCTTCGCTTTATGAGGGATTTGGAATTCCGCCTTTAGAGGCGATGAGTTTTAATTGCCCTGTTGTTTGCAGTAATGTGAGTTCTATCCCTGAAGTTGTTGGCGAGGGGGCTGAAATGTTTGATCCTTATCAGCTCGATTCTATGCGAACAGCAATTGAACGAGTTGTGAGTGATAGTGATTTACGCAGTGAGTTGATTGCTAAGGGCCAAGAGCGCATTAAATTATTTTCCTGGCTACAATGCGCTAAAGAAACACTGGATGTTTATTTGAAAGTTTTATCATGAAAGCATTTGTTTGTGGAGTCGGTGGGCAGCTTTGGTACATACGGTCAGAGAGCTGGAGGCTAAAAAAGGGAAGTTCCGTTTTAATTTACCAAGAGATATTTCAAATGCATTTATCTGGGAGACTTATACATATTAAACGACTTAAAATGTTATTGCCGCTCTTGAGAAAAAATACATTTTCACTCAGACACTCTCGAAATTTAACCAAATAGTATATTACGAGCAAGGTTTAGCTGATTAGGTTAAAGTCGAACTGAAGTTGAGTGCCTTGGAAACTTAATGTTTTTCAACGCTGATTAAAGATTAATGATGTGTTGTATCGGAGTTATTTTGTTCACATTCCTTCGTCTGTAGAGTGCTGTGAGATACGAACTGCATCAATCACGGACGATATGCATCACTGCTTTTAGCTCATTCTACAGAGCTTATTAATCGTCCCATAAGTTCTTGCACTGTGTTTGCATGACTATTAGTAGTTAACACTAGTTTTATACTGCGAATACTTTCGGGACGATTAATACATTGGAAGTATTAAAGTCGAATGCTTATATTAGAGATACTTATATGAATCAAAATAATTCAGAAATTTTTGAGCTTGATAACCAATACAGTAGCACACGTTGTGTTACACGTACGCCACCGGTTATAGTTAATGACTCAGAAGGTAAGATTTATTCTGTTTTATTCTTACCAGATAACTCTGAACGTTACGCGGAAGGCGGCTTGCGTACTCAAGGCTATTTTAAGCACAATCAAGCAGAAAAGCCGTTAATCAGTGTAATTACCGTTGTTTTTAATGGCGTTGAATATATAAAACAAACGATTAATAGTGTTATCGGACAAACTTATGATAATGTGGAATATATTATTATTGATGGCGGTTCGACAGATGGAACTTTAGATAAGATCCGACAATATGAAAAACAAATTGATTATTGGGTTAGTGAGCCAGACAAAGGGATTTACGATGCAATGAATAAGGCCGCTGCTTTAGCTACAGGTAAGTGGATAAACTTTATGAATGCAGGAGATAGTTTTCATGATAATGGTGTGGTCTCAACTTTTTTCAACGGTGTTGACCTGGATGAAGTAGCAGTAGTATATGGAGATGTAATTAATGTTTTTAGTCAACAGTATAAAGTGCTATGTAAAAGTAGGTCGCTAAAACTTTTTTATAAAGGCATGCAAGGCATGCCTTTTTCACATCAATCTGCTTTTGTTAAGACAGCTATTTTAAAAAATGAGTCTTTTGATCAAAAATATCATATCACGGCAGATTATGATTTTTTTTATAAGTTGTATCAATCTGGGTTGACATTCCTTTATCAACCTAAAGTAGTTGCAAATTTTGATATGTTCGGGACTTCAACAGATTATGTTCAATTATTTAAAGAAAATAAGAGAATATTACTTCAGTATGAACCGGACAAAATATCATACCTTAATCATAAGTTACTTTTTGAACTTAAATTAAAAGAGATAATTAAGTCAATTTTACCCAACAGGCTAGTCACTTATATTCGAATTAATCTATCAAAGTTTTATAATATCAGTTAATTATCTTATCTTAATTAGATAATGGGTATGGATATTTGTACCATTATTTATAATATAGGAGAGTGTCTAAAATTATCAATAAACCACTAAGAAATACATTATTGAAAATTATTATCATTTAAAATCTATGTATTGTATAAGACGACGTATGATACATGAAAACAACACCTTAAAATATAATGAAAATTACTGCAGTTATACTTACATTTAATAGATTAGGTAAGCTAAAATTAACCATTGAAAAATCACTACAAGAATCTTTTGATAAAATCATTATTATCAATAATAATTCCAGTGATGGAACACAAGAGTATTTAAATGCCCTGGATAATAGTAAAATAATTGTTAAACATTTAGATAACAATACTGGTAGTGCTGGTGGTTATAATGCTGGCTTTGATCTTGCAGTAAAAGAAACTAACTCAGATTGGGTTGTCAGTTTTGATGATGATGCATATCCTCAGGTTGGTGCGATAGAAAAATTTAGGCAACTTAATTTAGATGAAAATGTAAGTGCTATCGCTGCAGCCGTGTTTCTTCCTGATAATAGCATTAGTGTGATGAATCGTGTCCGCAATAACCCTTTTAAACGTCTGAGCACTTTATTCAAGATACTTATTAAAAAAGAATCTCAGTACATTGATGATGAGTTTTATTTTAATTCTATTAATAAATATATAGATGCTTCAACATCTGTTGGTTTGTTTATTAGAACAAAGCTAGTAAAAAAAATTGACTTACTTAGAAATGAGCTATTTATCTATACTGACGATCTTATTTTTACTCTTGGTTTAACTTCTCAAGGGCATAAACTCTTATTTGTTCCTTCTGTAAAATTTACCCATGACTGTACTACTTTAGTAAATGATAATGATGTGTATCATCCTGTGTGGAAAGTGTATTACACATATCGAAACAGAATTGAACTGTATAGAGTGAGTTCTAGGTGGTTTTATCTTCCAGTTATTCTTTTACAAGTGGTTCCTTGGATTATGAAAAGCAGGTATTACGATAATAAGAAATTGTTTTTAATATTACTATCTTTTGCTATTCGAGATGCCTTAAGGCAAGATTTTTCAAAAAGCTATAAGCAGGTATTGGCTATAGTTAAAAAGTATGAGTAAAATTCTTATCTCTACACATAAAAATTATATATTCCCAACAAGTACCTTATACACAGCTATTCAGGTGGGAAAGATCAATAACCCTGAATCAATTGTTGCAATTGGGGATAATACTGGTACTCATATTTCCCAAAAAAACAGTTTTTTTTGTGAATTAACCGCTCTCTATTGGGCATGGAAAAATGAATTTTTTAAGGGCAGTGATTTTTGTGGGCTAGTTCATTACCGGCGTTATTTCAAAGGATCGGGCGAGCGGATTAAAGGTAAGGCAATATTAGAAGAATCAGAGATAATTAATTATCTTAAGGAGTACGATGTTTTACTGCCTAAAAAAAGACGTTAT
>Ga0105351_1001169_pt1 | contig 12124 bp, 9 predicted proteins | sample EN4Hudsemesocosm_FD_83662 | JGI IMG/M metagenome (GOLD analysis project Ga0105351, IMG submission 83662) | Methane-oxidizing microbial communities from mesocosms in the Hudson Canyon - EN4B Hudson Canyon | ecosystem: Environmental > Aquatic > Marine > Cold seeps | place: Hudson Canyon | collected... | reverse complement strand
TGGAAACGTAAGTCGCTGCCAGCTTTGAGATTTTTAAGCTTTTATCTTAATCCAACTTCTTGGGTTCAGGTAAGAGCTTTTTTTTTGCTCTTTTTTTATCTACTATTTCTAATTCTTTATTTTTTTTGCATTTCTCAAATACACATATCCGTATCATTTACAATTTTTGCTATTTAGGAATAAAATAATTTTTCACTCAAGTGTAATTTATTCCTAAATTCATCTTAATAAATATACTAAAAATTCAGTCTTTGTAGCTGAATTCTGGGTTAATATGGATTGTCTTGAACGCAGAGATAGCCTAGCTCTATTTATGAAGGTTTTTTTCTTTGTCCTACGGGATTTAGATAAAAACCTTTTTTTATGGACTTAATTAACCACTAAAGATTCAATGTAGTACAAGAACTTTAAAATTAACGTATATTATTTGATGACTTCTACTCAATAAGTTACTCTCTTTAAATATAAATGCACATTTAGAAATAATTGGATCTTGTAAATAGCTTGTAATCTACATTTTGGTAATATTTAATTATAAAGTAAGTCAATAAAAAGGAGTTGCCTTGAGTACAAAATTATTTGAACCTATATCATTATTTGATTTTAGTAAAATTCAAGAACTTAACGTAGATAATCATAAACCTAAAGACATAACGAATTTTATTGTTGTTCCTGAAGCTATTAAAAACCAAATGAACTTTGCTATTAAAACACATATTGATTTAATAACAAAATATCCCGACGATGACTATTTAAAGTATCTGGAATCAGATCAGGGCATAGAAACGATGTTATCAACAAATTGGTATGAAAAATATAATATAAAAAAAACATAATGTTCTGTATAAAAATTTATTTTATATTAAAATTAAATTGTAATAATTTTTTACAATTATAAACTTTTTTTATTTATGTAGAATTCACTTACGAATTAACTGATACCGTTAATTTTTAACCAAACCCCAAACAAAAATGAAACAACATACTGTTTCAACTCCTTATTTATAACTCAAAAAAGATACACAGACCGTGACTCTTGTATCTTTTTTGTTTTGCTAAACTTGTTAAAATAAGTAAACTGACAAAAGAACAAATTTTATCTGAGAAACACATTTTTGCCACAATATTTCTTTATACTATATAACTTTTAATTTAGGATTTATTATGATAAATATGATTTATATCTTAACAATATGCACATCAATCTTTTTTCTTTATGAAGTCTATTTGGAGAAGAAAAAATTGGATAATGAAGATTATTCAATATATTAGTACTGTGAATAAATACAAAGACAATTAACCCTTTGTGATTTCAATAGGAGGTTCAATACGACCTTCTGAAAAATAAAATCCCTGAAACTCATCGATTCCTAATGCTAATGTTGTATCAAATACTTCTTTGGAGTGTACAAACTCTGCAATTGTTTTAATGTCTAACTCTTTTGCTGAGGCGATAATACCTTTTACTAAAGAGTATGATTTTTTATCCGTATTGATATTTTTGATAAATGAACCATCTATTTTAATGTAGTCAGGATTGAGTTCGAGTATATTTGAAAAATTTGAATGTCCCGTACCAAAATCATCAATAGCAATTCTAACTCCGTATTTCTTAAAATCTTCAATAAAAGAATTCATAACTTCATGATCTTCAATCAGTTCTGTTTCTAATATTTCGATAATGAGTCTGTTTCCAATAGTGGGGTATTTTTGTAAATACTTTTGCAAAATGTAGATTAGAGTATTATTATAAATATCCTCATAGGAAAGATTTATTGAAAAATCTTTATCACTTTCATTCATAAGTTTGAAACTTTTCTGAATAATGATATGAGACAGGGTATTGTATTGTTTTGTTTTTATGGCTGCATCCAAAAAGAAATAGGGTGATATCAGTTTTTCTTTTCCATCTTGTAGTTCAGATATTCTCATTAAAACTTCATATTTTACAATTTCTTGGTTTTTATTTAAGATGGGTTGAAAAACAGGGAATACCATATTATTTTTAATTGCATTTTTAATCTTTCCCGACCAATCAAGAATGTTTTGCATCTCTTTTGTTATATCTAATTCTTTATTGTAAATCTTATAACCCAATCTGTGTTTTTTTGCATGACGTAGTGCCATGTCTGCTGACAAAAGAGGGTTTTCATTACAAATGGATACTCCAATGGTCGCATCCAGTTCTATATATTCATCATTACCATTTAATGTAAATTCAAATTCTTGTATTTGACTTTTAATTTTTTGTAAATCAGTTTCTAAAATATTTAAATGAAATTCTTCCGAAGATTTTAATAAAACAAATTCATCTGCGTATGTCCTATAGATAGTGTATTCATCACTGAATTTATTTAAACAAGTTGCAAATTGTTGAAGAATCTTATTTCCTATATGAAATCCATATAAACCATTAATATTTTGGAAAGAATCAATATTGATTAAAAAGATAGTAGAAGATTGGGCTTCATTAATATCCATTATGAGTGCCGAGTGGCTATGTACTCCTGTAAGTTTATCAAAGTACAATTGATTTTCAAGCTCAAGTGTTCTTTCTCTTACTTTTTCTTCTAAGTGTTCATTTAATTCATTTAAATCTAAATTCATATTTTTTATTTTTTGGTTATACTCTTGGATAAGTTTTTGTGAATAAATGGCACTGCTTGTTGTTAAAAAAACTTTTATGGCATTATTTAAATCAAGTGGTTTTTGAATAAAATGATTAATTCCTAAGTTTATCAAATCAACTAAATATTCGGAATCGTTGTAAGCAGAAATAATGATGATAATTTGTTCTTCATGGATATTTAGAATTTCTTTACTTAACTCTATTCCATTCATGTTCGGCATAATGATGTCACTGATCACAATGTCGTAATAAGTCCCTGTTTGTTTAAAATATTGCAAGTATTTATGAAAACCTTCTTCTCCATCAGCTGCAACATCAACTCTTAGAAAGATATCATCTAATATTTCTTTTGTATCGGGTCTTATAAAATCATCGTCTTCAATGTATAAAACATTGATATGTTTTGATTTTGTTAATAATCTTTTAATACTCATCTTTGTACCCTCAATTATATAACTTTTGCCACGTTATAAACAACGATCATCTGCTAAAATTTCACCCAATGCACTAAATAAGATACTTGAACTGATGGGTTTTATAACAAAAGCACCGTTCAAATCTTTACACTCATCAATTTGTTGTTTTTCATTATGACCACTTAAACAAATGATTTTTATTTTTTTATCAAAGTCTTTAATAATCTTAAGCATAGAAATACCATCAAGGTAGGGCATACTTAAATCAGTTATGATAATATCTGGTCGGTGTTCTTTGAATTTTTCTATGCCTTCAAGTCCATTTGTGGCATAGTAAGAGTCTTTAAATAACATGGGTAAAATATCTTGCATAATATCAATGACAACTTCTTCATCATCAACAAAAAGTACAGATAAATTTTTAATAGTTTCTTTAATTTCATCGCGTTCCATCGCATACCTTTATGTGTATATATCATTATAATTAAAAAAAGTGGTAATTATGTGTTCTTATATTAGAATTTCAAAAATAGCACCACTCTTCGTATTTCTGACGCTGAGTTGGCCTCTCATGCTTTTTTCAATAATCATTTTTGACATGTACAGACCTATTCCTGTACCTTGAGATGTAAATTTTGTTGTAAAATATGGATCGAAAATTTTCAAAATGATTTCTTCATCGATTCCTCCTCCATTATCACTGATTGAAATGAGAGTACTTTTTTCTTTAAGTGCAGTCACCTCAATAACTATGTAGCCTACTTTTCTTTTTTTACTTAATATTGCATCTTTAGAATTGTTTATGATATTGATGAGTACCTGTTTAAATTCGTTTTGATATCCATTGATAATGATGCTTTGTGCATCAATTGTAACTTGGATATTGTGACTTTTTAGCTGGGGTGATATCATTTCATATACATTATGAATGGCTTTTCCTATACTAAAGTTTACTTTCCTTTTACTGGGGATAAAAAAGTCTCTAAAATCATCGATGGTTTTAGACATATAATTAAGTTGATTTTGTATTTTTTCGCTTACGGGAGAATAATCTTGAAGTGTTAAACTGTTATCATTAAATTCCAATTTGGTTTCAACTGTCATATTTAATGCTGCAATCGCATTAAGGGGTTGTCTCCATTGATGGGCAATGGCACTCATCATTTCACCCATCAGGGCCATCTTTGATTGTTGAAATAGTAATTTTTCTTTTTCTTTTAAATCAGACAAATCTATGATTGATGTTATGTATATTTTTTTACGACCTCTTGAACTGTGTATTCCTTTGACCAAAGCAGGAAAGCTCACCCCTGTATTTTTTTTAAAAGAAGCTTCATACGCAATGGCATTGTTTTGTATCTCATCGTCAAAAGAGAATTTTTGGAAATCTTCATTTCCTAAATAAAGCATGTGTTTACCCAAAATATCAGCAGAATTTTTAAATCCAAAAAGTTTTATGGCTTCATTGTTCGCTTCAATACAGTATCCGTGTTTATCAAATATAAATATGGCTTCTAATGTCGAATTAACAAGTGTTTTAAAATCATTTATTGAAGTTTTTAGTTTCTTCTCAAGTTTTTTTCTGTTTCTAATCTCTTGTTTAAGTTTAATATTCCATAAGTAAAATATTATAATAATAAGAATAGATACAATAGGCAGTATTACCTTCCAAAACAGATCATAATTGAAACCTTGTTCATATTTTATCGAAACCCATTTCTGGTAGATGTCATTTTTCTCTTCTGTAGATAAACTTGAAATCAGTTTTTGGAAGATTGAAAGAAGTAAGGGGTGATCATTTCGTATTCCAACTCCCAACTCCCATGTTTGAGGTAACTTTCCCGCAATTTTTAACTCAAAGAGTTTATTTTTATTGATGATATGACTGATGGTAGCTGGGGTATCAATGAAACCATATATTTCCCCTTTTCCCACGGCTTCCAGACCTTTTGTAATATTGTCATATTCTTTTATTTTTAATTGAGGATATTTGTTTTTAAAAATATTTATAGCGGAGTACCCTTTTACCATACCTACATGTTTTTCAATAATCTCTTTTAAATCCTCAATAAATTCTTTGTCGTTTGTTGTTGCAATTACAAAAGATGAAACCATATAGGGTTTTGTAAAATTTAAATAATCCAACCTCTCAATTGTCATGCCTGCTGCTGGCAAAATATCACACCTTTTGTTTTTAATGTAATCCAAGGATTCCTGCCATGTTTTGGTCGGTACCAAGGTTATAGAACGATTAATAAGCTTGGAAAAGTATTTGACATAATCCTCAACCATTCCTGTATGTTTACCATCAACTAGTGATTCATATGGCGCCCAATCAGGGTCAACACACATCTTTATATCACCCATTGCCTGTAAATAGTTTTTTTCTTTTTTTGAGAAGTGCAAAATTTTATTTAGGGATTTTTTTTCTTCGCCAAACCATTTCCTCCGTAATGTTATCAACTCCTCATCGGTGATATTGTAGATTGCTTTTTGTATGATATTTCTTAAAATAGGTAAATCCTTTCTCACCCCTATAGTGAGTAATCTTTCAAATCTTTTATCTTTTATATTGGATACCGCAGACACATTATTGATGGTATTTTTTTGCAGTAAATAATTTGCAACAGCATAATCAGAAATAGCGGCATCTGTATTTTTAAAAGCGACGGATTTTAAAGCTTCAAGAATATCTTTTGTGAATTTTATGTTAATTTTTGGATAGTATTTTTCTAAAATACCTTGTGTGTAAAATCCTTCAGGAACAGATACCGTTTTTCCTTTTAAATCTTCCAATGAGTGTATGTCCACCCTATCTCTTAAGGTATAAATTGCAGGCAAGTTTTTCCCATATTCAGAGGTAAAATTAATATATTTGGCTCGTTTTGGTGTATTTACAATATTTAGCATAATGTCCAAATCTTTGTTTTTTAACATTTCTAAATAATCTTTCCATCTTTTATTACTCACATATTCGATTTTCAGATCAAGTTTTTTAGCAATTAAATTCATGTAATCAATCGAAAAACCTTTTGGCAAGCCATTTTCATTAAAATTGTATGGGGGCCAGCTTTTATCATTATGAACTTTTATTTTCAGATGTTTTTTTATAAATACTTTTTCCTCACTGTTCAAATTTAATTTTACTTGAGAATAAATAAATTCATTAAAATTCATTTTATTTTTAGCCAAACCCATGACTTTATAAATATCGTATATTCGTTGGAGTTTTTTTGAAGTGATTGAACCCATCTGATCTGTATTTTGAAAAGCAAGTTTTTTTAAAGCTTGTGCTTCAAAGATTAAAGCTTCTTTGGTTTTTTTCTGCTGGTTGTATTTTTTGAATATAATATTCACACTCTCTTCTATGTTGTTAAAGGCATATCTCCATCCTTTTAAAGAAGCATTTAAAAAACTTTCTACTCTTTTTGGGTGTCTGTTTATCTCCTTGGAACTTGTGAATAAAAAATCACTGTAAAAGTCAAAACCGTAATCCTTTGGAGAAATAATCTTATATTTTATGTTTTTTTGTTTTAAGGTAAAGGGTTCATTTGAGATATAAGATGCCATTAAATCTGTGTTGCCCATAATTAAATCATTTAAATCAAAAGAGTGCTTTTGCACAATCAGCTCATCAAAGGATACCCCTTGCGATGCGACCATTGCTCGAAGTGATGTTGATCTGAGTGCATCTTTTGTCAACATAATTTTTTTGTTTTTAAAATCTTTGACATTGTTTATTTTGCTTGATTCCAAAGCCAATAAGGTTAATGGAGAAGACTGAAATATAGCAGCCAATGCTATGATATCTTTTCCCTCAGACTTATCTACTATTAAACTGGCTCTTCCTACGCCATATTGGGCTCTATTTGTAGTTACTTCCTCCACAATATTGACATTATGTTTAAATTTTTTAATTTCAACATCTAACCCCACATCCTGATAAAAACCTTTTTCTTTGGCTATATAATAACCTGCAAACTGAAATTGATCAAGCCATAGGAGTTGTAGGGATACTTTATCTTCTTTTGCAAATAGCTGTAATGCAAGAAAACAAATACAAAAATAGATTACAAAAAGTCTGTTCTTCATAAAGGTCCTGTTTATATGGTTATTGTAAAGATGAGATCTTTATTCTTATTGTCGATTTTTAATAAACCATTTAATTTATACTCAATAATTTGTTTGGCAATGAACAGTTTAGTTTCATAATAACTAGTTGAGCTTTTTAACAGTGAATTCAAGTTTAAACCATTATGAAATGTATCCTTGATAATGCCAATTTTTTTATTGATTATGCAAAATGATATTTGTTCGTTTTTTTCTTCTAGGCTGAGTTTTAATTTTCCCTCGAATTGATTGTTCTCTTTTTGTTGCTTCAATATCAGGTCTTTCATTATAGATAATAATGATAAAAGCGCTTGAGATAACTCATTTTGATAGCTGTTAGTAATCACTCTTTTTTTTGGAATAAAATTTTCTACTTTTATTTTGTTTGCTCTGAATTGTGGCAATATTAAATCCAAACATTTATTATAAATCTCAATGGTATCAAACTCACACTTTTTGGAGCTTATCTGAAATAAATTATCATAATCATGAATCACATTTGTTGTTTTTTCCAAAACGGTATGAATTTTGTGTGCAGTATTTTCGATGTCTTCATGTTCTAATTGTTCCAATTCAGATTTCAGTTCTAAATTAATCACTGATGTGGCAATAATATTCATGGGTTGTCTCCAATGATGTGAAATTATTCCTAACATTTGTGCTTGAATTACATATTGAGAATATTGCACGACAAAGTCTTTTGTTTTTTCAAATTTATTTTTTAGTTCTATATTATCTTGATATAAATTTAATTTATTGATTAATTGATTAGCAACGATGGGTTTGAGTAAATAATCAATTTCTCCCAACGCATATCCTAATTGTTCAAAAACTTTAAAGTCAAAATTATTAAGAATAAAAATAATAGGAATATTTTTGATTTGAGTCTCTTCTTTTATTTGAAGAAGAAGTTTTGGTAAATTGTCTTCCTCTACATCTACTATAAATAAATCATTTTTGGTATAAAATATTTCTTGCAAAAAAACTGAATCACTGTGTGTGATAGAGACATTGTTTTTATTCTGCATCTTTACAGCGTGTGTTAGATTTGAATCATTAGATAGTACAGAAATATTCATACGTGCTCCATGTTAGCTATTTCGTATCAAAACACTATATAAAAATAAAGTGGCAAAATTGTGTTTTTATATTTATTTGGATACTATTTAAACAAATAATTTTTTAGGATATCTTAGATGACTGATATAAAAGAGCTGGCACGGTTACTAAAAGAAGTTTCTATCCTTTATGTTGAAGATGAAGATGAGATTAGGTTTGAAGTCGCACAGTTATTGTCTCTGCTTTCCAATAATGTTATCACCGCAGCTAATGGGGAAGAAGCATATAAATTATTTTGTGAAAAAAAACCTCATTTGATTATAACCGATATAGAAATGCCAAAAGCAAATGGAATAGAATTTGCTCAAAAAGTGCGAAAAAGTAATTTGCAAGTCCCCATTGTCATGTTAACCGCTTATACCAATAAAGAGTATTTACTTCCTGCAGCTAACTTAAATATACAAGCTTATTTAGTTAAACCCTTAGAATCTAAGAGTTTAAGAGAAACTTTGTACCAAGTGGTTGAAATCTTGAATCTAACAACAAAATTAACTTCTGAAATTGCAAAAGATTTGATATATGATAAAACAAATGGAACGTTTGTATATCAATCAGATAATACGATAACCTTGAATAAAAAAGAAAAAAATCTCATGGATTTGCTTGTCAATAATAAAGACAGAGTCATAACATATTCAGAGATTGAGAATTATGTGTGGAAAGACTATGATGAAGTGATGACCAGTATGGCATTAAGAACAATTGTGAAAAATCTAAGACGTAAATCCCCTGTAAATTTTTTAGAAAATATTTCAGGACAAGGTTATCGTTTAAGCAGTTATGCTTTAGAGTAGGTATTGTGATATTAGAACTACACCATAAAAGGTGTAGTCTTGGGTATGTTAAGCGTTATTTTACTTCTAAATATTTATCCGCGAAATAGAATCTGTTTTTTAGTCCTATCGTTTTAGCCTCTTCATCAAATGAAAAATCATAAATTCTATCTTGTACAAAATCTTCATCTACATTGATAATAAAACCTTGTGATTCAAGTGCATATAAAGAAGTTCCAAAGGCCAATGCATATATTTTTGCAAATTTATATTTTTTTTGAGCTGCGATGTCCAAGTTTGCATCCATTTTTATAAGCTGCCCATCAATAGTCGCTACATATAAATCATTTTTATTAGAAATTACATCTCTTATTTCAAATTCTTTAATATTTACATTATCAGTACTCACTGATATGATTTTATTTGCAGTTGCTGCAATCAAAGTATCATTAACTACATCTAAATAGATAATATTGTTAAACGTACCACTTGCATCAACAACAATATTTTTAACTACTTTATTTTCTTTTAATCCCACAACTACAACTTTACCATTGAGTGTTGGGAAAAGTACAATATTTGTCATAAAGATTGGATTTGTAATTCGAATATCATTTGCCAATGATTGGGTTTGATACTCTTTCAAAAGATATTTATTTTTTTTGATGTCATATAAAGCCAGTGTATTATCACTGAAAATCATCGCCAGTATCTCACCTTTTAGAGTTGCAGCAACAACGATGCCATCAACGTCAAGGATACTCTTTTCGTCATTGATTAAAAGTTTATTTCTGTTATTTGTCGCAATAACCTTTTTTTCACTGTAGTTAATAAACGCATAACCTTTTGGAAGTTTGAAATCAATTAATTCATCTTCTGTAATGATTTGTCCATCTTCAAGTGTTGCTCCGCTTCTATTAAAACCGACGATATCATCGGATATACTTTTTGTACTTTGGGGATAATCACCTGCGGTATCTTCTGGCTCAAAATATTTTTTTTGTGAACATCCAGTTAGAAGTAATAAAACAGTTAAAAATGGCAATAATACTTTCATTTATTTATCCAATCAATTATTTTGTTAATAAATAGTGATTTAATAAAACTACTAAATCATTTACTTTAGATGCTTGAGGAATCAATTTTAATGTCTCTTTTGCATCTACATATTTTTCCGATTTTGTTAAAATTAACGCTTTGTTAAACAGTGCAAACTCTTTAAGTAAAAAATCACTTTGCATAGAAAGTGTACTTAATTTATCAACATTTTCTTCTTTAATTGCTGCTGCGTATTTGGTTAAGTTTTTCAAAAAAGGAACATTGATTTCTACCAATTTATGTTCTTGTTTTGCTGACAGATATTGTGCGACTTCGTACAGTTTATGGTTTGTTGTTTGCAAAGATGCCAGTGCCGTTTTATCATTTGGATTTTTTAAAATCTTGTCAAATGCTATGTTAGCTTCTTTTTTGTTTGAAGTACTGATAATATTCTTAGCAGTAATTCCTCCAATTGCAAGAACAGCCGCGACTGCAACCCCAATGACCAATATTTTATTTTTTTTATAAAATCTTTCAACTTTAACAAAGTTCTCAATGAACTTCTCTTCAGAGTTAAGTTCTTCTTTAACAAAATTCATATTTTCTTTTAAACTCATGTATATATACCTCTTTAAAAATTAACTGTTATACTACTGGAATTTTCATAAAACCTTACTTTTATAAAAAATTGAATATAATACTACGCTTATAATAAATGAATTTTAATATTAAAAAGGTTTCATATGAGAAATTTTTTCTTACTCGCAACACTTCTTTTTGTGTTTGCCCAAAATATCAGTGCAAAAACAACCAAAGAAGAATTAGCTAAAACAAGGTTTGAGTCATTGTCTAAATTAACTCAAGTAATAGGTACTGTTGAAAAATACTATGTAGATGATGTAAAATTAGAAGAAATAGTGAATAAAGCATTAAAAGGTTTGATGCAGGAATTAGATGCTCACTCTACATATATGGATAAAAAATATTTTAAAGAGATGAAAATACAAACTGCGGGTGAATTTGGTGGTTTGGGTATTACTGTTGGATTAAGAGACGGTGCATTAACAGTTATTTCTCCTATTGACGATACTCCAGCATATAAAGCGGGTGTCAAAGCGGGAGATATTATTTTGAAAATTGATGAAATTTCAACGCTGAATATGACGCTTGATGAAGCCGTAGCACTTATGCGAGGTAAACCAAAAACTCCTATTCTTTTAACTGTGGTTCGAAAAGGTGAAAATAAACCCATCACTATTAAAATTATCAGAGATATTATTAAAATAAAATCTGTATATGCCAAAACAATTCAAAATGATATTTTGTATGTAAGAGTTGCAAGTTTTGATAAAAAAGTAACAAAAGGTTTAACAAAAGCCATAAAAGATAATGCCAATACAAAAGGTATTATTTTAGATTTAAGAAATAATCCTGGAGGACTTTTAGATCAAGCCATTAACGTTTCAGATATTTTCATTGATGATGGAATCATCGTTTCTCAAAAAGGAAGAGATGCCTCAAATGAAGAAAAATTTTATGCAAAAAACTCTACAACATTAACTTCTGTTCCTTTGATTGTTTTAGTCAATGGGGGAAGTGCCAGTGCCAGTGAAATTGTAAGTGGTGCACTGCAAGATCATAAACGTGCTGTTGTTGTTGGTCAAAAAACATTTGGAAAAGGTTCTGTTCAAGTCGTTCTTCCAATTACAAAAGATAAAACAGAAGGTATTAAATTAACAATTGCCAAATACTATTTACCAAGTGGAAGAACCATCCAAGCCAAAGGTGTCACTCCTGATATCATTTCTTATCCAGGAAAAGCTGTGAGTGAACCTGAATCAGAATTCTCGATAAAAGAGGCTGACTTAAAAAAACAATTAGAAGAAGAGCTTGAAAAAGTTGATGGAAAGAAAGAAAAAAAGAAAGAAGTAAAAAGCAAAAGTAAAAGTAAAAGTAAAAACGGAACGATAAAAAAAGAAGATATTTTAAAAGACAACCAACTTAAAACAGTGGTTGATATTTTAAGAAGTTTAATAATT
>Ga0105351_1001168_pt1 | contig 12126 bp, 10 predicted proteins | sample EN4Hudsemesocosm_FD_83662 | JGI IMG/M metagenome (GOLD analysis project Ga0105351, IMG submission 83662) | Methane-oxidizing microbial communities from mesocosms in the Hudson Canyon - EN4B Hudson Canyon | ecosystem: Environmental > Aquatic > Marine > Cold seeps | place: Hudson Canyon... | reverse complement strand
TTAATAAGAATGAATAATCTTTTTTCCATTAAAATCATTAATCAAAAAATATTTTTCATTTAAGTAATGATTATTTTTAATTGTATTAAAACCTTCGGTTTTAGTTTTTTGATCTCTTCTTTGGATGTAATATTTTCATTGTTTATTTTTTGATGATAAGATTTGATAGAAGTTTGTGCAAAGGTCACATAGTTTTTTAGTTCTTGTTCTTTATTTTTGTACTCATTTGTTTTGTAAGATTCAATATTATCATTGGATAAATCATATATTGATTTAATGGAAAATCCAAATACCATAAATGAAACAAGTGCCATTGAACAAAAGATTATAATTAGTAACTTTAACTTTATTGATATATTTTTCATAGTTTTCCTTAACGAAAAAGTTTAGTTTTTTTACAAAAGAATTTATAACATTAAAGTGCTTAATATGCACCATTAAATTTAATACTTTTTTAATGCCCCTTAAAATAAGACTTTTTGATATGAAATGTTAATAAATAACTAGAAGAGTAGTATTGATTATTATTACTTTTTTGTATGAAACATGTACTTTTTTGTAACTATTTTATCTAATATAGTAGAAGTAATATATGAACTTCAAGCTGAAATATAAGACTACTTTATCAAAGTTCTAAAAAAGAAACTACTTGATTTCGCCCATTTTGTTTTGCTTTATATAAGGATTTGTCAGCATTTATAAGAATAGTTTTATAATCTAAACTATCATTGTTACTAACTGTAGTAAACCCAATACTAACAGAAATATAATTAGAACAACGGCTTGTAGGATGATGAATCTTAAGCGTTTTGATTTGATTTAAGATTTCATTGGCAACTTGGGTCGCATTTTTTGTATTGCAGTTTGATAAGATACAAGCAAATTCTTCCCCTCCATATCTAGAAACCAAGTCTAAATCTCGTTTTACAACACTTTTTATGGCAGAGGCTATTTTTTTCAAACAATCATCCCCTTCTAAATGCCCATAGGTATCATTATATAGTTTGAAATAATCCACATCAATCATTAACAATGACATAACGTAGTCATTTCTTTGTACTAAATTTAATTCAGCTTCAAGTTTAATGTCAAATGCTCTCCTATTTGAAATACCAGTAAGGGAGTCATTTAAAGAGAGTTCTTCAAGTTGTTTATTTTGCTCATACACTTTTTTTGCAAAATAATTTATTGAATAAGTTATATGTGAAATTTCATCGTTTCTTTCATCTTTTAGTTTTATATGTTCACCATTTATTTTTTGTTGTACGTTTTGATTAAGTAAAATAAGTCGCTTGATGATAAGGTTGTTAATATAATAGATTATTGATAATAGTATAAGAAATATAAGTACAAAATATACGACTAAAAGTTTTATTTGTTTATTTGCTTTATCTTGATTCTTTTTAGATTGAATAATAATAGATTGAGAGTAGTTAATTGCTGTGTATTCTAACTCTATTGTAAAATCATTTATAAGGTTATTCACAAAGTTTCCATGCCCAGTTGCTCTTCCATTAATTTTCAACTGCTTAAGTCTAAGATTAAGTAGACCATCTTTATCAAAGGTATCTTTTTGAAGTTGATTCCCAAATTCTTTTAATGAATAAAAAGGTTTTATTGTTACATTTTTTGATGTGTTCTCTAATAAGGTAAATAAGCGTTTTTGTTGCGATATATTTTCTTTTAATTGATTCAGTTTTCTTATATTTAGTGATTGATAACTAAGTTTTGTTATTTCAGTAAAATATAATCTCCATTTGTTTACTTCCATTTTGTTTTTAAATATATTGACATCGTTTTTTTCATAAAATGATAATACTTGAGACTGCAGATTATTTAACATTTCTACTTTAGTTTCAATTTTTTTTTGAATATTTAATCTGTTTTCAATGAGTATATTAAGTTCGTATAACTCACTTTTAATGGAATCTAAGTTGGTATTTAAAAAAGTGTTTCCCTCACTTAGCTTATTTCCCAAACGTTTTATTTTTTTGATCTCTTTTACAATTTCATTGTAAACGAGTCTTCTTGAAGCTTTTGTTTTTGAATTATTAAGTTTTTCTGTTAGGTATACTAATGAATTCGCATGATGAAATACTTGGGAGCTATTGATAATTTTTGGGATTGATAAGGTATTAATCGTTGTTAATATATTTTTATATTCTATATGTTTTGTATAAGATAAAAAGACAATAAAAAGAAAAGAAAAAAGAAATGTTGCGACTAGTATCACAAAGATATTTACTAAGGATGTTTTTTTTGGTTTTTGATTAGTTCTCATGATTTATTTCTTCTATCCTGCCTTCAAGTTTAGTATTAATAGACTTGTTTTTTATTATATAATCTATTAGAACGTTTGAAAGAAGCCTTTGTTTTGAATTTGAATATTCAACTGGCTTAGCATGAATAAACATATCATATCCATCTCCTCCAGATGCAATATAATCAAGGGTTGCCAAAGTATACATTTGTTTTTTATCCAGTTTTTTTCCTTTAATAAAAACAGATATAACCCTTTTCCCAACGGGAGCATTTTTATTGAATTTAATTTTCATTCCAGTTGTATGAGGAAATCTTCCCTTGGCTTTTTCAATCAAGCTTAATCCATTTTCTAAAGCTTTAAGTATTTGATCTCCGTTAACTTCAAGCAGAACCAGGTTATTTCTAAATGGAAGTTCATTTATAATATCTTTTCTACTAATTTTGTGATTTTTGTTATAGATTGCTTCACCTCTAATATTGCCACCATTTATTAAGGCAATATCAGAATTGGTATATTCTTTCATCACATCTGCTATTAAGTTTCCAAAAACACTCTCTTTTTTTCTAACAACAGACCTTTCTGTATTAACCTTACTTTCAAATATTCCAATTTTTTCTTTAAATAATAATTCAATTTTATTTTTATAATAATTAATTTTTTTTAAAACCTTTTCATCTTCTTGATAGTTGTTTAATTGTAGTAGTTCACTATTGGTATTTAAAACTTTATGGGTTTTTGTATCAAAAGAGATACTTTTTTTAAGGATATCTCCTTTTTGTATAAGGATGATATTTCTTTTATCTTTTGATTGTTCCTGCTTCTTTAAGTCTAAATGATGGTGAGTATCTAGAGATAAGTCAATAACTCCTTCATCTAAAAGTTTTTGAGTTAACTTAAAGACATTTGAGGGTAATAAAATAATATAATCAACGTTGTGTTTTCGTAAATATTTGGCTTGCGCTCTAATAGAATCTTCTATATCAAGAATTGAAATTCTTTTTAATCCATACTCTTCAATTACTGAAGGTGCTAATACAGAAAGTATCCCAATTTTAAGGTTTGATTTTTTTATGACAAAACTTTTGTAAACTCCATCAATATTATCTTTTGGAAAACTATCATAAATATTACTTGCTATAAATGGAAAGGCAGCTTCAAAAGAGCGAAGTGTTAACTCATCTGGGAAAAAAGTAAGTTCTCTTTTGTTTACAGCAACGGCATCTGGTTCTAAGCTGTTTAGGATATCAATAATGTGAACACCTTTGTCTAAAGAGGACATCGCACTTGGAGCTAAACTATCTCCTCCAAATAAAAAAATTGTATTTGGGTTTTCTTTGCGTTCTTTTTTTAAAAGAGTTGCTAGTTTTGAATAACTGCCATGTTTGTTGTCTGAAATATTTTCCATAGTTGAAGTATAAATTATATTTAAATCTGTTGAAGAAAAAGAAAATGTACCAAAAAAAGTTGATATCAGTAATAGTAGCAGAGGAAACATTTGGTTTTTTTTATCTACAACCATGAAATACCTTTTTAAAGTTTTTACTAGAAAAATAAAATTAATATTGCTTGAGAAAGTAACTATATAACTATATAACTATATTATTAATTAATTTAAGCTGTGATAAATTATTTTTTCTAATTAAAGACACATATATACAAAATGTAACAATGAAGTGCCCTATGATTTACAACTGTTATGTTATAATGCCGCCTATTAAAAAAACAAGGCTTTCAAATAATGCAAACAGCACAAGCAAAAACACAAAAATTCATACTGAAATTTTTTCCAGAGATTATGGTAAAAGGTTCATCTGCAAAAAGACAGATGGTAGGACAACTTTATAATAATCTGATTACACTTTTGGTACGAATTTCAAAAGATGTGAAAATAAAAAAATTCTCTGATAAAATTGAAGTGGTATGCCCTATTGAGGTTGTTACTGAAGTTAGAATAAAACTATTAGAAACTCCAGGCATAGAGCAAGTACTTGAAGCACTGCAATTTGACAATATGACAACCATCGATGAGATTAAAGTTAAAGTAAATGAAATGATGCACCAAGAAATAGAAGGTAAAACTTTTGTAGTTCGGGCAAAAAGAACAGGTAGTCATACTTTTAAATCTACACAGATTGAACAAACAGTTGGTGGTCATATGTTACATAACAATGATACTAAAGGTGTAGATTTACATAACCCTGAAGTGACTATCAAAATAGAGTTGGTTAATGATCAACTCAATATAATCACACAAAAATATATGGGACTTGCTGGTTTTCCTTTAGGGACACAAGGAGATATTTTATCTTTGATGTCAGGTGGATTTGATTCAACGGTTGCATCTTATTTTACAATGAAAAGAGGAATGAAAACACATTTTATTTTCTTTAACCTTGGAGGAATTGCACATGAAATTGGGGTCAAACAAGTAGCACTTTATCTTTGGAATAAATTTGGTTCATCTCACAGGGTATCCTTTATATCAGTACCCTTTGATGATGTTGTAACTGAAATATTTAGATCAACACATGAATCATACATGGGTGTAACGTTAAAAAGGCTTATGTTAAAAGCATCTGAAAAAATTGCCAATGAAATGAAAATAGATGCCCTTTTAACAGGGGAGAGTGTGGCACAAGTATCAAGTCAAACGTTGAGAAACCTTGCACTAATAGACCAAGCTACTACTAAATTAGTCATACGACCACTTGCAACAATGAATAAACCAGATATCATGGCAATTGCGGATGATATTGGTACAAGAAGATTCGCAGAAACAATGCCTGAGTATTGTGGTGTGATATCTAAAAACCCAGTTATTCACGGTTCCTATGACAGAATGGAAAAAGAATCAAAAAAGTTTGATTATAGTGTGTTAGATAAAGCAGTTGAGACTGCTGAAAAAATAAATGTTGATGAAATTGTAAATGATATTAAAGATATTGGTGAAATTGAAATCATCAGTGATATTTCAAGTGGAGAGTATACTATTGTAGATATCAGACAAGGCACTGAGTGTATTGAAACTTCATGCGAAACTATAAAAATACCTTTCCACAAACTGAAATCAGAATTTAAAAAACTCTCGCAAGATAAAGAGTATCTTTTTTATTGTGACAAAGGAATCTTAAGTCAACTTCATGCACAGTATTTAAGAGATGCAGAAAACTATAAAAATATTAAAGTCTATAGACCTTAACTATTTTATATAAAAGATGAAAAGGAATAAATCCCTTTTCTCTTTTTATTTTTACTTCACGATACATTGTTCCCATATTTTAAAAAACACTTTCATGGCAAGGGGGAGTTCTTTTTCAGTAAAACCACCAAATCCCATACGAATAGCTTCCCAATCTCCCCCTGATTTATCTTTTGCAAAGTAGAGTTTCATTTTTTTTTCTTTTGTTATTTTTTTTAATTTATCCCAATCAAAATCAACTGTTGGATTAATCAAAATTGCCAATCCTGCCCCACTACTTTCAATTTTTATTGTATTACATAGAGTATCTTTGAGTAAACTTCTCATAAGATTATGTTTTTTTCTATTGAGAGTTCTTATTTTTCGTAAATGTCTGTCCCAATGACCTTCACTCATAAAATGCTCCATAGTCTTTTGCATCATTAAGGGTACACTTGAAAAATAAGCATCATAAAGTTTATTATACTCTTTCATTAAGTGCTGAGGTAACACCATATAACTTATTCGAAGTGTTGCACAAAGTGACTTTGAAAAAGTACCAATATATACCACTTTATCATTTTTGTCTAAACCTTGTAGTGAAGGAATAGGTCGGTTATCATAACTTAGTTCACTGTCATAATCATCTTCAATAATGAGAGCATCTTTGTCTTTTGCCCAGTGTAAAAGTTTTAAGCGATTGGATATTGGAATAGCAACTCCTGTTGGATACTGGTGAGAAGGTGTTGTATATACAAGTTTTGCATTTGTAAGGTTTAATGCTTCAATACTAATTCCATTTTCATCCAAAGGGATTTTATTAATGTTGTATCCAAAACTCTCAAAGACATTTTTTGCAACATAATAACCTGGATTTTCAATTGCAAGAGTATTATGCGTTTTGTGCAAAATTCGTGCAAGTATACTAAGTGAATCAGCTAAACCACCACAAACAATAACTTGGTTTGTTTGGCATTTAACCCCTCTGGATTGAATAATATATTTTGCAATTTGTTCTCTTAATGCAAACTCCCCTTGTCCACTTGAGTATGTTCCAAAATCAAGGGATTCGTCAATAACTTTGGTAAAAATCCTTTTCCACAGTTTTAAAGGAAAGGAACCTTTTTCAAGTCTTGCTGGAATAAAATCATATAAATAGTTCTCTTTTTCATTCTCTTGTATAATAACAGATGAAATTGTTGTTTGTGAGTCTTTATAATAGGTATCTGTGACAAGATAACCACTTTTTGGATAACTCTCAATGTAGCCTTCTGCAACAAGCTGACTGTATGCAGACTCAACAGTATTTTTGCTTAAGTTATACAACGATGCAACTTTGCGTATTGAATTTAGTTTATCTCCTGCTTTAAAGTTTTGTTCAATATCTTGTTTTAGTTGTTTAAAAAGTTGAATATGAAGTGGAGTTTTACTACTTGAAGATATATTATACATAACTGTCCCTATAAATATTAAATTATTTGGCACTTGTGAGAAGTACAGATAAATGTTATATTACCATAAAAAAAGGATAATACTTGAAAAAGTCAGTAACCATAACCAATAAAAAAACAATACAAGATATATTAGATGAAGCAGAATATGGAACACTTGCGCTTTGCAGTGATAATAAACCTTACAGTTTACCAATTAACTTTGTAGAAGTAGATGGGGAAGTATATTTTCATGGAGCAAAAAAGGGTAAAAAAATAGATATAATCAAACAAAATAAATATGCCTCTTTTAGTGTAGTAGAGTCTTATTCTCTTCTTCCTTCTTATTTTAGCACCAGTGATGGTTCAGCTTGCCCAGCCTCACATTTGTTTAAGTCTGTTATCATTGATGGGGTAATAAAACTTGTAGAAGAGTATGATGAAAAAGCAAATGCATTAGAGTTTTTAATGAAAAAACTTCAAAAAGAAGGAAAATATATTCCTCTAAATCACAAAATGTACGAAAAAGCTATTAATGCCGTTGCCTTGTTTAAACTTGTACCTACTGCTACAACAGGAAAATTTAAATTTGGGCAAAATTTCAATCAAGAAAGATATGATAGAGTAGCTGAGCATTTAAAACAAAGGGGAACACCTAAAGATTTGGCAACTTTGGGTTTAATTAATGAAACGTTAAAAGAGAAGCTAATAATACGATAAATACAGATGGACGAATATCTTTTGTATTAATAAATAGTTTTGATAATCTTGGTGTAACTTTTAAAACTTATGCCAGCTTGTCTGAAAAATATTTTATCAAAGATTCTTCTAGGAATGTTGGCACAAGCTAAAATTTCATCTATATCATAATCGCCATTTTTTTGATGAACTAATGCAATTATATTCATAATATTAAAGGGCAAATTACTGGGTTTAAAATGTTCTACAAAATAATTATCTAATAAAGTAGATATCTCTTTGTTTTTAAATTCAGATTTAGGTGGAATTATATTTTCATTTAAAATAACAATATTCTTATAAACATCATCCATTAATGAATCAAAAAAGAATGAAGCACCTGCTCCTTTGAAGTTAACTACCACTAAGTTGGTCTGCTCATTACACTTTAAATAAATAGGGTTTTCATACACATTAACTAAAATACATTGTGATGTTATTAAAGGGTGTATTTGTTCCTTTATTGTTACTTCAAAAGTATCCTCTAAGTTTATTATAACTTTCATTCCGCCATTTGAGGTAAGCTTGTATGAAGTGTTTTTTAAAGAGGATGAATCAATTATCTCATAAGAATCAATATACTTTTTTAATTTTTTATGCATGAATGTAACTTCTTTGTAGTTTATTTTTGATAGTATATCAAAAATAAAATTTACTAATAAGTTTAGCAGTAATTGTAATAAATAAATTCTTGACATAATTATCAGAATTGGAATATAATTTTACATTAGCTTTTTAAAGGATGCAATTTGTTGACACATTTTACAAAAAAAGTATCTTTGTTAAAAATCGTATATCTATTTTTAACATGGCTACTTTTGAGTTCACCTCTTTTTGCTTATAAACCAGCTGAAATTATAGTTGGGACTGATTCTTGGCCTCCTTTTAGAATCCATAGTGATAAAAGTCTAGATGGACTTGATTTTGACTTATGGGAAGAGATAGAAAGGAGATTAAATATTAAAATAATCTTTAGAAAATATCCTTGGTCTAGAATTTTGCACAATTTAAAATCTGGGGAGCTTGATGCGATGAGTGGTTTGGCTAAAAGGAAAGAGAGAGAATTGTATATGACCTATACCACTCCTTCTTATTTTACTTGTTCTACTGTTTTTTATATGAAAAAAGGTGAAGGTCATTTGGTCCAAAAATATGAAGATTTGTATAAGTATCCTATTGCATATGTCGCAAACTCGGCCTATTTTAACAAGTTTGATAATGATTCAGCTTTAAACAAACATGCAATTCCAAGTGAAATTCAGCTTATAAAAATGCTTGGAAAAGGGCGCGTTAAAGTGATTATTGGAACAGATTGTCAAGCAGATTATCAAATAGCAAAACTTGGATTTTCAAATGAATTTGAAAAAGCAATGTTTAAACCTGATAATAATGTAGATTTGTATATTGCAATATCTAAAAAATCTCATTTTATAAAAGAGCTTAATCGAGTTAATGAGACCATAAAACAAATTGTAGAAGAAGGAAGAATTAAAGAGATTTCCCATAAATATTTTAATATGCCCTAAATAGTCTATAAAATAATAGAATGTTATTCTAACCTTACAATTAACAGTAAATTAACAAAACTTCTCTATCATTGCCCAAATTTATAAGGGAATGAATGAAATCACAGTCAAAAAAACTAAAACTATTAAATAAATGGATGTGGAAATGGCATTTTATTGCAGGTATTATATTGATGCCTTTGATATTGTTATTAACACTTACTGGTTCAATATATTTATTTAAAAATATATATGAAACATATACGAACAAGGAAATTTTACAGGTAAATATTCTTGAAAAAAGATTGTCCTATGAAAAACAGTTAAAAATAGTAACCTCGTATGCTAAAAATACTCCAAGCAAATTTATCTTACCCACAAAAAAGGATGAGGCAACTATTTTTGAAGTTGGAAAATGGTCGAAAAAAAGAACAATTATGCTAGATCCATATACAGGTGAAATAAGAGCTGATTTTAAGGCAACGGATACGTTAATGCATAAGATTAAAAAATTACATGGGGAATTGCTTCTAGGAAAAGTAGGTACCAAAGTAGTTGAGTTAACTGCTTCTTGGACAGTGGTTTTAATTTTAACAGGTTTATATATCTGGTGGCCTAAAAATGGCTGGCAATTAAGGGGATTTTTCACCGTAAGATTAAACAGTGGCAAAAGAGTATTTTTTAGAGATATCCATGCGGTAACTGCTTTTTGGTTGTCAATTTTTTTGCTTATAACTTTAGCAGGAGGACTGCCTTGGACAGATGTTTGGGGCAGCGGTTTTAAAAAAGTACAAAAAATGACAAATTCTGGATATCCCAAAAACTATAATGGAAAAAACTTGGTGTCTGTTTTACAAAATCATACTAAAGTATCGTTAGATGAAATGGTTTTGATTGCAAAAAATTTAAAACTAGAAGGAAAAGTAAGTATTCAAATTCCAAGGAAAAAAACAAGTGTTTTTAGTATTAAAAATGAAGCAGCTGATATAACTTTACAGAAAGTGTATCATTTTGATCAATACTCTGCACAAAAAATTCTATCATATAACTGGAATGATGTAGGTTCAATGAGACAAACAAGGACTTGGTTAATGAGATTTCATCAAGGATTATTTGGCCCTTGGAATTGGTACTTAATGGTGGTGGTTTCTCTTTTATTTTTTCTTTCAGGTATTGCTGGAATTGTGTCTTATATTTTAAGAAAAGAGAAAAATGATTTTGGTATTCCTTCTGTACCTTCTGCTTTTAAAGTTGGATATGGGGTTGTTTTAATAAGTATTTTATTAGGATTATTCTTTCCACTTTTTGGAATATCACTTGTTGTGATTTTTATATTTGAAACACTACGAAGCAGGTTTTTTGGGATTTCTTAAAATCATTTGTAAATGAAGATCACCATTAAAGATAAGTGATCTTCATTTTAGTTTATTATAAAGCAACTGTAGTTTGTTTTTGAGTTCCTAGTTTTTCAATTGAGAGTTCCATTGTTTGATTAGCTTTTAAATACACTGGTGGTTTTTGACCCATACCAACTCCTGGAGGTGTTCCTGTTGAGATTATGTCTCCAGGATGTAAGGTCATAAAGTTTGACAAGTATGCAACGATATGGGGAACCTTATAATACATAGTAGCCGTAGTACCGTTTTGATATAGTTTGCCATCTACACTTAACGTCATCTTTAAATTATCTTCATTACCTACTTCTTCTTTGGTAACGATGTATGGTCCAATAGGGCAAAAGGTATCGTGGCTTTTGCCTTTAGTCCATTGTCCTTCTTTTTCCAGTTGAGCTTCTCGTTCTGAAATGTCATTAACTACTGTAAAACCAGCTATGTAATCATACGCATCTTCTTCTTTAATATATTTAGCTTTTATACCAATGACAATACCCAGTTCTACTTCCCAATCTGTTTTTGATGAATTTTTAGGAAGTTCAACATTATCATAAGGTCCAACTATTGAAGATGTTGCTTTCATAAATACAATAGGTTCACTTGGGATTTTTAGTCCTGCTTCATTTGCATGGTCTTCATAGTTTAGTCCAATACAAACTACTTTCCCAATACCTTCAATTGGAACTTCAATTCTTTCATGTGAATCTACCTTTTCCAAAGTATCAATATCAATATTTAACCTACACAGATTTTCAATGGTTTGGTTATTAATATCAGAAACGATAGATGATATATTGTAAAGTGTATTATCAACAATAATACCTGGATATGTTTTACTGTTTTTTGTATATCTTAAAAATTTCATCTAATTCCTTTTTGAACAAAAGTATAACATAACCAGTAAAAAGAACGTTATTTACAAAACTTTTCAAGTTCACTTGCAAAATAAACTGGGCATTCAAGCATAGGGTAGTGACCTGCCTCTTGGCATTCAGATATTTCAATGTCTTTATAAACACTAAATTGTTTTTGAATGCTCCTTTTTGCAAATATAGGGAAGTCATGTTTCCCAATAATAATGCGAATGGGAATTTCTATATTAACAACTTCACTTGAAAAATCTGTGCTTAAATACATTTTCATATATCCTACTCTGGCCTCCATTATTGAGGCATTATATGCCATATTTACTCTATTTTGAACCCACGAACTGTTATATCTTTTACTTGCACTTAATACAATTTCTTCAATGCTTCCTTCTTTTTTACTCATTTGCTCTAATAACTTTTTTTCTTGGCTTATAGACAGTTTAATCCCAGATGCAAAAATAGGAGTGATTAATATAAGTGTGGAAATAGATTCTTTTGCAAGTAAAGCCAATTTTTGTGCAATCATTGTCGACATTGAGTGTGCAACAATATGAATATTTTGTAATTGTAAATTTTGTATTAGATTTTTTATATCATTTGATGCTTCATTACAAGTATACTCACCTAAGATGTGTTTTGAAAGACCATATCCTCTTAAGTCAACAAAAATACATTGAAACTTTGCTGTATTTATATAAGGTATCATGGAATTATAGTTTGTACAATCACCCAAAAGGTCATGTATAAAT
>Ga0105351_1001167_pt1 | contig 12144 bp, 12 predicted proteins | sample EN4Hudsemesocosm_FD_83662 | JGI IMG/M metagenome (GOLD analysis project Ga0105351, IMG submission 83662) | Methane-oxidizing microbial communities from mesocosms in the Hudson Canyon - EN4B Hudson Canyon | ecosystem: Environmental > Aquatic > Marine > Cold seeps | place: Hudson Canyon... | reverse complement strand
CTCAAAGTAATAAAATACATACAGGTAAAGTATTAGAAACCTTAAACAGTGGAGGATATACATATCTCAAAGTATTAGAAAATACAAAGACTTTTTGGATAGCAGTAAGAGCAATTGAAGTTAAAAAAGGTGATAACTTTACTTTTAAAGAGAAAATGTGGATGAGTAATTTTACAAGTAAAACATTAAATAGAACATTTGATAAAATTTTATTTGCAAAAACAGTGCCTAGTTTAAATCAGCCAAGTGTTTTTATGAAAGATAATCAAAAAGCAGTTTCAAAAAATGTAGTAAGTAAAACAATACTTGAAGGTGAAATTGCAATAATTTTAGCGAATAAAAAAAATCTTACAAATAAAGTAATAAGTGTTAAAGGTGAAGTTGTAAAGGTATCAAGAGGTATCATGAAAACATCTTGGATTCATATAAAAGATAAAAATAATAATAAACTTATTTTTAGAGCAAAAAAAGAGTCAGTAGTTCTTGGTGATAAAGTTACTGCCAAGGGAACTTTAAATACAAATGTAGATTACGGATATGGATATACGTATGAAGCAATTGTTGTTAATTCTACTTTTACCAAAATGTAATATAACGTAGATATAAGCATGTTGTTTATATCTACAAAATAATTTAAATATACACTTTCTGATACTTTAATCACAACCATTTTATTATAATTCTTTAAATTTAGTAATATCTACAAAAGCTTATTACCTCAAAATAACTGTAGTTTGCTTCTAGGGTAGGCCTAAAATTTAATATTAACTTATTGTATTGTTACATTACTTTAGGTAAGTAATGATAAATTAAGTCTATTTCATTATACTTCTCAAAAACTAATGAGTAGGAGGCTAATAAATGATAAATTTTTTAAAAAACTCAATATCTACTGAAACAAAAAGTGTGTTTAGATTAGCTATTCCTGCTGCATTAAAACATTTGGTCGATATTTTACAAATGTTAATTGATATGATTATGGTTGGAATGGTGAGTATTCATGCCCTTGCAGCTGTTGGAATAAGCATGCAATTTATGATGATTATTCATGTTATCACAACTATTTACGTAGTAGGTGGGAATGCACTTATATCTAGATTTATAGGACAAAAACGAAAAAAAAGAGCTTCTTCATTACTATTTACACTGGTATTATTTGCTGTTTTTTTATCTTTTTTTGTAAGTATTGGTGGATACTTTGGCAGTGAGTTTATATATGAAAGTATGGGAGTTCAAAAAGAAGTTGTAGTCCAAGGTGGATTATATTTTAAAATAATCATGGCTGGAATTATTGTTATTTTTATAGATACTCTTTTATACAATGCTCTATCAGCTGCTGGTGATACCACTAGTTCCTTGTATATAAAATTAATTTCAGCAGGACTGAATGCATTTTTAAATTACGTACTTATATTTGGTCATTATGGGGTTGAACCACTAGGAATAGAAGGTGCTGCTTATGCAACACTTATAGCTTATAGTTTTAATGTATTAGCATATTTCTTCATTTTAAAAAAGCCTTTTTCAAAACTAAATTTTATACCAATTATTCGCACAAATGATTTTAAAAGAGTTTTAAAAGTAGGGTGGAGTGCAGCTTTAGATAGATTGATATCGAGTTTATCTTTTTTACTGTTTATTGCTGTAATAACTGCATACGGAACAGCTCAATTAGCTGGATATCAAGTGGGTCTTAGAGTTGAAGGTATTGCATTTATGCCAGGTCTTGGTTTTTCAATTGCGGCTATGGCATTAGTAGGGCAAAACCTAGGAGCAAATGATAAAGAAAAAGCCTATAAAATGGGTATTATAAGTGCAAGAATTGCTTATATATTTATGTGTAGCATTGGTGTTTTTCTTATACTTTTTCCTGAGTTTTTATCAAGTTTTTTTACAAAAGATTTAGAAACAATAAAAGTAGCATCATTGTATTTAACTTTGGTTGGATTTGCACAGTTCCCATTGGCATTGACGTTTGTATATTCTTCTGCACTTCGTGTAGCAGGTGCTACGAAAACGACACTAAAAATTAATTTTTTGTCACTTTGGTTTTTTCGTGTTATTCCATCTTTTATAGCGTATAAACTTGGATTTGGAATTATAAGTATTTTTATAATTATGAATATAGAGACTTTATTAAAAGGAATGATTTATTATCGTATTTATAAAAAGAAGAAGTGGCTAGATATAAAAATATAAATTTTTACTATGTTTTCTTCGTCTTGCTCTAGTTTGTTTAATCAATAGAGATAATAGAAGAGAAACTGTTTTTGATGATAATAAAAGTAAATAAATTTACGAATTTAAAAATTTATCAAAATTTTTGCGTCTTTTTAAAATCTCCTACGTCTACTTATATAAGAGTAGCTATACTCTACAATATAAGGAGTTATAATGTCTTTAATTTTTTCAATGGCAGTGTTTTCATTTGTAATGTCAATTAGTCCTGGTCCTGTAAATATGATTATAATATCATCGGGAATTAACAATGGGTTTAACAGAACCTTTTCCTTTGTTTCAGGTGCAACTATAGGGTTTACTTTACTGCTGTGTTTTATAGGGTTTGGTTTTATTAAAATAGTGGACTCCTTTCCCAATTTATTTTCATACTTAAATGTAATAGGCTCTGCTTTTATCATGTATATAGGGTTTAAAATAGCATTGTCTAAGGATGAGGTTACTTTGGATAAAAGTGCTAAAAATACTCCAAAGTTTTATGAGGGGTTTTTGCTTCAATGGTTAAATCCCAAGGCTTGGTTAGCTTCTGTATCTGGTGTTAGTATGTTCTCTTCGTCTGGCTCTAATTTATTACTATTTATTTGTATTTATTTCATAGTTTGTTATATATGTTTATCTTTTTGGGCAATTATTGGAGATAAAATTAATGTTTTTTTTGATACGCAGTTTAAGTTAAAACTTCTTAATATTGTAATGGGAAGTTTATTAGTTCTAATTGCTTTTTATTTGGCAATCAATAATTTCCTAGGATTGTAGATAGTAAGGAAAAAAATGGATTCAATGCCAGAATCAACACAAGAGTTATGGAAAATATATCATAATCAACTTTTGGGTTTTATTAGCAGTAAAGTAAATGACAAAGAAACAGCAAAAGATATCTTACATGAAGTATTTATAAAAATACATACGAATTTACAAACTGTAAAAGAACCAGTAAGACTTCGAAGTTGGATATATCAAATTACAAGAAATACTATTATAGATTATTATAGAAGTAAAAAAGGAAATGAACAAATCCCTTTGTGGGTTGAAGAGGATGAGAAATTAAATGTTGATGAAGAGATTCAAGAAGAACTGTCGTTATGTTTAGGATACTTAATTAGTAAGCTTCCTAAAAAATATAAAACAGCGATTCAAATATCTGAAATTGAGGGTAAAACACAACAGGACTTAGCAAATTATGAAAAAATTACACTCTCAGGTGCAAAGTCAAGAGTTCAAAGAGGTAGAGATATTTTGAAAGATATGATATTTAATTGTTGTGAAGTTGAAATTAATAAAAATAAAAAAGTAGTGGATGTATTAATTAAAGATGAAAAGAACTGTGAGATGTTAAAAAAATAAATGTATAGTAGAATAACTATTTTGTTTTGCAAGGTTCATGCCAGCTTGGACTGATAAAATTTAAATTTAATTTAAAATTTTTTAAAGGTAAATAAAATGAACTATAAAAAAATGTTTTTCCCAATTGGTGGTGGTGATGAGTTAGAGCAGAGATTGTTTGGAGCTATGTTGGTTGCAAAATACTATAACATTAATTTAGAAGTATTAAAATGTGATTCAAATCCCAATAGTAAAATTGCAAATTCTATGAATATCCCTGCCCATATTCAAAAAGAGATTGATGCCGTTTTACAAACACAATTAAAAGATGAACATGATACTTTTTTTAAACTTTTTGAAAAAGTTGCCTCTGAAGTTGGAATAAAGATTTCATCTGAATTAGGTGAAGATGAAGCCAGTGTTTATGTTGAAACAAAAGAGGGCTTTAGAAGTGACTTAGTTGAGCAATCTTCAAAGTTTTGTGATCTTGTAATTGCAGCAGCTCCTCCCTCAGGAGTCTCAACAGCAACATTTGAATCTGCTGTTATTAAAAGTGGAAAACCTGTGTTAATGATTCCTAGAATTATGACAAAATTTGATACTAAAAGTATTGTTATTGGATGGAATAACTCACCAGAAGCATCACGAGCAGTCACCTCTTGTATTGAGATTTTAAAAGAAGCTCAAAGAGTTCATATCGTCTCATCCGTAGAGTATACGAAAGATTTAGCTGACTTGGATAAACTTGTGAAGTATTTACAGCAACACGGTATTGATGCAAGTTTTGAAATTATCAAAACGACTCGAATCCCAGGTCAGGCACTTTTAAACTCAGCCTTGGATGGAAACTTTGATTTAATTGTTGCAGGTGCATATGGACACAAAGGTTTAAAAGAGTTAATGTTTGGTGGAGCTACACGATATTTACTGGAAAACTCAACATTACCTGTGTTTATGTCTCATTAGTTTTATGTTAAAATAAACCATGAAAATATTACTTTTAGAAGACAACAAAACCCTTTGTTTTGGTATTTATAAAAAATTAAAAGAGTATGGTTTTGTTGTTGATGAGTTTGACGATGGAGAAGAGGGTTTATATGCTTTAAAAACCTCTTCTTATGATTTATTGATACTTGATTTAGGTCTTCCTGGACTTGATGGTATCGATATCATTAAAACGCTTAGAGAGTCTCAAGATAGCATTCCTATTTTAATTATATCTGCACGTGATAAACTTGATCAAAGAATTTTAGGGCTTGATAGTGGAGCTGATGATTATTTGTGTAAACCTTTTGAGTTAGAAGAAGTAATTGCCAGAGTTCAAGCACTCTTACGTAGAAGTAAAAACTTAATATCTAAAACAATCAAATACAATGATTTAGAATTTGATTCTCAAAAAAGAGTATTATCTAAACACTCTAAACAAATAGATTTAAGTAAGAGAGAAATTACAATTTTTGAACACTTATTAATAAATTTGGGAAATGTAGTAAGTAAAGAAAATATAGTAGAACATATTACAACCGTTGATGAAGACTTTAACCCAACAGCAGTAGAAACCTATATTTCAAGACTTCGAAAAAAACTTGGCAGCTCGATTTCTTTAAAAACAGTAAGAGGTCTAGGATATATCCTAAATACCTAATGCAGACTAAACATAAAACACAATCAATCAGATCAAGACTGCTTATTTGGTTGACCATCCCTTTAACTATTTTTACAATTATTTTATTTGTATATATCTATTTTTTAGTGAATGAAAAAGTAAATGCTTTTTTTGATAAAACTTTGTATGCTACTGGAAAGAGTATGGAAGATAGTATTGGAATTGAACATGGTTTTTTAAGTGTTGACTTGCCGTACTTTGCGATTGACTTATTGGCTTCAAATGGAGATGGGTTAATCTTTTATTCGGTGATTGATGAAAAAGATAGACTGCTTGTTGGCTATAAAGGATTATTAAATAAAGAGCTTTTAGGCGCAAATGATAAACTTTTTTATGATACGGTTTATGCAGGTGCAGCGTTACGAGCTGTTTCTTTTAAAACTTCAATAGCCAGTGCTGGTAAAACGTATTACTCTACTATTACAATTGCTGAAAGTACTGAAGGAAGAGTTGCAACTATAAACGAAATATTAAGTATGCTTTTTATTATCATTAGTATTATTATGAGTTTTACTATACTTATATCAGTCATAGCTGTTAAGAAAGGTCTCTCTCCTTTATATTTTTTAAGAAGTTTGATTCAACAAAGAGATTCAAGAGACTTAGAACCTATTAGTTTTGATGCGCCTAAAGAAGTAGAAGAGATGGTTAATAGTATTAATTTACTTCTTCAACGTAGTAGGGCTAATATTGAATATATAGAACACTTTAACTCTGATGTATCACACCAATTAAGAACACCTATTGCAGAACTTAAAATGAAACTAGAACTCTCATACAATAAAAACGACAGTGAATATATTTCTTTGATTAAAACAGTAAACTCAATGACCCATATAACAGAGCAACTTTTGTTATATGCAAAAACAAACCCAAATACATTAAACCTTGAGCGATTTAAAAGAATAAATCTTACCAAAATGTGTAAAGAGTATAGTCTTAAAACAGCTTCACGAGTTTATGCCAAGGGATTTGAATTTGCTTATGAGAGTTTAGATGAAGATATCTTTATTAATTCTGATTTTATAATGTTAGAAAGTATGTTAGACAATATCATTAACAATTCATTGTATTATGCAGTTGATGAAAACAATACTCCTATGGGAACTATTACGGTTAGTTTGGTGCAACATAATAATACTGTGTGGCTAAATGTTAAAGATGAAGGCCATGGTTTAGATAAAAAAGATTTGAAAAATATTTTTAATCGTTTTTACAGGGTGGATTCAAATAAAAGTGGAAGTGGATTAGGATTGAGTATTGTAAAACAAATTGCACAATTACATAATGCAAGTGTACAAGCTTCAAATGATAAAGGTTTAGTAATATCAATTATTTTTCCAATATAAGTAAAATACCTGATATAAAAACTATGTGATTATATCAGGTAAATTATGGAATGATTAAGCTTTTTTAGTAAATCTTTTAATAAGTTTTGTACCAAAGAGTGAAAATAATAATAAAGTCATAATCACAAGTGTAATGGGTCTTTCAAATAAATAGGTGATATCCCCACCTGAAATTTGTAATGTTTGAACCAGTGAGCTTTCTGCCATTGAACCTAATAACATACCAATTACTGCAGCTGGAACTGAATAGTTGTATCTTCTAAAAACCCAACCAATCATTGCAAAAACTAAAACAGTAATAGGTCCAGACATATTTCCTGTTAATCCAAAAGCTCCACACACTGCAAGTACTAATACAGAAGGTACTAAATATGTCATTTTAACTTTAATAATTGAAGCTAATACAGGTATAAGTAAAAGTCCTAAAATAATCAATAAAAATACTTGTCCAAAGTTTGCAAAAATAATAGCATATACTATATCCATCTCTTCACGAATAAATTGTGGACCTCCTGTAATATTATGCATAGCAAAGGCTGCTAACATAACAGCAGTTGCTCCCCCACCTGGAATTCCAAGAGCAAGAAGTGTTGCCATTGAACCCGCCTCTGAAGTTGAATTCGCAGCTTCAGATGCTACAACACCTTTTGGATTACCTTTTCCATATGAGTCTGGATCTTTATCCCGTCTTTTTGTCTCAATATAAGACAATAAGTTTGATACAGAAGAACCAACACCAGGAACTGCTCCAATTAGCACTCCAATAATACTACCTCGTATTAAAATAACGGGATAGGCAAAGGCCTGTTTAAAACCTACTAGTATTTGTGAAATTCTTACTTTTCGTTTTGCTTCATCTTCAACTAAAAATTCGGATTTTACCAGTTTAAAAAGCTCGGATGCTGCAAACATCCCCATCATGGCAGGAATTGCTGGAATACCATCTGCAAGAAGTTCTATATCCATAGTTCCTCTCATAACGCCAGCTTCACTAAATCCAACAGTACCTACTAATAAACCAAATAACCCTGCAATTAAACCTTTTATAACATACTCTCCTGTTAAACTGGCAATTAATGTTAATCCCCAAAGTATGACTATAAACATTTCAGAAGGTCCAAGTTTTAAAACAAACATCGACATGGGTTTGATTAGAAAAAATAGCAAAACATATCCCAATAATACACCAAAGGTAGAAGATCCTAAAGCAAGTCCTAATGCCTCATTATGTTTACCTTGTTTTGCCATAGGATACCCATCAAAAGCTGTCGCAATTGCGGATGAGGTACCTGGTATATTCATTAAAATTGCAGGAACGCCTGCTCCAAATCCACCACCTGTGAATATTGCAGTTAAAAATAACATGGCTTGTAAAAAATCCATATATAATGTCATTGGCAAAAATATTGCCATAGCCATTGAAGTTTGCAATCCAGGTGTTGCACCAAAAAAAAGTCCAATCATAATACCAGGAATAACTACCAACCAATATTGTGGTTGTGAAAAGAGTAAGGTAAGCGCTTCTTGCGCTGAATTTATATCAATTAAGTTCATTTATTTTCCTAATAATCTGTTGGAAAAACCATCATAGGCATTGGATAAGGTAACATGAGCGAAAAAAAGTATGCAATTATAAATCCAAAAACCAAACTATACCCAAGAATCCAAGTCCATCTGGTTTCTCCATGTAAAAATAAAAACAGTGCAAGAAAAAGAACTGTTCCTATGTCAAACCCTAAATATTCTAATGTAAGTACGTAAAGAGTAAATAAAATCATTACAGGCATTACTGTTGTAAAAGATTCTTTTTTCTTTTTTTCTTCTGCTGTATCTTCTTTTGATGTAAAAAAATCATAAACACATAAACATAAAGTTACTGCTGCAACTGGAAGTATTAGTATCATGTTTTCTAAGCTGCTAGAGGCATTATGGGCATCGTATGCGTACCATAATACAAAAGTAGCCAAGCATAGTATTACTATGCTGTTGGCTATTCTATCTTTTGAAAAAGTCATTGTATTTTCTTTTTATTTTTTTAGTAAGTAACCATAAGATTTGAAAATATCAAATGATTTTAAAATTAATTCGTTTGATTTTTCAGGCCCTGTCCATGTGTATCCAATATTACTTTTTTTAAGAAATTTTTGTACACCTTTTGTTGCCAATGTTCTTTTAATTGCATCTGTTAGTTTTGCATATCGTTCAGGATTTTTTTCTTTAAATTTTGTAGATACTGCAAACCCTCTCATAGAACCTGGAAATACAGGAAGTTCAATTCCAAGAGGTTTAATTGCTTCATTTAGTGTTGGTGCATCCCATTGTTTCATTCTTTTATCTTTAACAATTGCTAGAGGTTTTAAAAACTCTCTGATACTTTCACTTCCTTGTGCTGAAATTGCGATTAAATCAACTTGTCCACCAGCAACTGCTGTTCTTGCTTTTCCACCACTACTATAGGTTACTAAATTTAAATTCTCTTGTGGAATACCATACTTTTCTAATAATAGTTTTATAACCAAGTGACCACCTGATCCTTGAACAACGGCAGCTTTAACTGTTTTCGGCTTGTTTTTTATTTCGTTTAATACTTCAATCATACTGTTAAATTTAGAATTTTTATTAACAGCTAGTAACTCAAAGTCAAACCATTGAATATTTAAAAATGAAAAATCTTTCATGTTGTATTTTGCACCACCTGTTAAAATAGTATTTGCAAGATAGGGAGAAAACGTTGAAGCAAAAACAGTATATCCATCAGCTGGTTTTTTAAGAACATAATTTGCAGCTATTTGTGTTCCTGCACCTTTTTTATTAACTATTTTAATTCTTTGACCAATTTCATCAGAAAGAAAAGTTGACATAGATCTTGTCATTCTATCTGCACTTCCACCAATACCAAATCCTACTACCACGTTAATTGGTTTACTTGGATAATTATCTGCTTTTAGATTTGTTGAATATAACAAACCTAAGCCCAACATTGAAAGTCCAGCAACCTTTGCCGCTGATTTCACTAATTTTGTATACATTTTATCTCCTTGTGATTGATTGTAAAACTTTAACATACCAATCTGGCATCAACCTTGCATTTAAATTATGTATTCTGATTGTACAAAAAAATTAATTATAAGAAATAGAAGAAAAAAAGCTACAAAGAAAATAATTATCTTTGTAGTTTTAAAAGTAGTGTACTGAATTTTAGTAGAGCTTAAAAATGGTTTATCTTGAAATTGCTATTCCTATGCTGATTTTATTGATACTTCTATCATAATCAATTAAACTCTCACCATATCCACTAAACAGTTGAATATATCCAAATAGATTTTTTTCAGAGTTTTTTCCTGTTAGTGGAAAAGTCCAATCTAGTTGTGCCGAACCTTTGTTCTCATGTGCTCTTAAATTGTTCCTAAACTTTGCTTTAAAGGTATGGTTTTTATAAGGATAAATAAAACTTAAATCCCCATATCCAAGGTACTTTTGTATATCTGGGTTATTATCCCCTTTGGTATCGTTTGGACTTTTTTTGGCTGGCTCTGGAATACGATACCAGACTTTTGGTATTATAAATAAATTAGAGTACTTAAAAAAGGATTCCAAATATATTCTGTTCCATGAACGTGATTCATCGCCACCTTGGCCATTTGATTCATGAATAAAAGATAGTTTATATGCTTTTAAAGGTTTGTATTTTAGTGTTGAAGGAAAGGTTACAAAAATTTCAGGCTTATAATTTGTTTCTCTAAAAGGAGCAGAGGGTGCAAACGTTTGCCACCAAGAAGTTTGTGTATAGGCAAGGTTTATTTCTTCATTTAAGCCAAAAAAGTTCTGCGAAATGGGTTTTCTAAAACTGATTTGATATTTACTTTCATTTTGTTTTCTGCCTTGTATTTTTTGTGAGTCATAGGTAATAGGTAAAAAATAGTTTGATTTATATGGATAAATATTAAATGATGATGTCACCATCTGTTTTACATTGGCACTTGTTTGATTGTCATCAAAGTCATTGATATGTGAATTGAAAAAGCTAATTTTTTTATCCATACTCTTTGCTGTGAAGCTTTTTTCAAGCTCAGTATTTTCCTTGGACTTTATTTTGTCTTGTTCGGGTACTTTATTTTTTAAGGCAATTTTTTTATAAAGTAACATTGCTTTTTGAAATTCATTGTTCTTTTCATACTCTAAGGCTTGATTGATTAAGTGTGTATTGTTGGCTAATAGATAGATACTAAATATAGGTATAAGGATTAATTTTTTCAATGATAATTCTTTTTGGTTAATTTTATACTGTATTTTAGCAAAATATTATAAAAAGTTATTATGCCATAACCTAAATAACTCCAAAAAGACACAATTTTCTTTTAAACTTGATCTACTAAAAATAGTTGTTATTTTTAAAAAAATATAAGGAATTAATAATGAGAAAAAATATACTGGGTAAAAGCTTGGTTTTAAGTACTTTATTATTTAGTACATCATATGCAAGTGAAAAAAATTTTATAGAATTAGGATTAGGTTTAAGTGATAGTTTAAATAGTTTTAATTACCAAGATAATGTAAATGATAAAACAAAAAGTAATACTTCTTCATTCACAAGTATTCAGTTTGCTTACAATTTAGAATTAGATGATAAAAAAAATGCTTATGCAAAAATGTTATATGGTCAAATGAATTTAGGTTTAACTTACATACTTGATAAAGGCAAATTAGATTTGGGTTTTTCAGTTGATTTAGGTGCGCAAAATGAGTGGAGAGACCCTTTTAACACAGTAGAAAATGAAGGCGAATCTGAAGTGAGTGAAAAAGGTATTTACATCGGTTATTCTTTACCTTTAACACAAAATATCTATTCCACTTTTAAATATACAAGAACTTATAAAGAGTATGAAGATGACCAAGTTCATGCTGATCTAAAACGAGATGGAACAAAACAAAATATACGTATGGAAAATATGTATAAAAACTATTTAGTAAACTTTAATTATGAAATCTATGATGCTAATGGAAAATCAAGTAGTTATAAAATATTAGAATTTGAGGGTGGAAAAGTATACACATTATCAAAAAAAATGACACTTATTGCACTAGGAAATATAGGAACTATAAAATACGATGAAACAAATCCTGTGTTAAATGAACAAATTGATGGGACAATATATGGCGCAAAATTTAACCTTAAATATAAAGAGCCATATAGTTTTAAAAATTCATATATTTCAGTTGTTACAGGATATGAAAAAACGCAGGCAAATAACTCTTTTTATGACAAAAAAAATAAAGTAGGTATGGTCTCAATTGGGTATACATTTTAATAAAAAATAATGGTTAAAGTGAAGAATATTATAAATTAAAAGTTGTAATATTCTTTTTATAAATATTTATGACAACCAAGATAAAATAGTATTAATAATTACTGCGTTGGATATATCAATAAAAAATGCACCAACTAGTGGCACAACAATAAAAGCTTTTTGAGCAGGTCCATATTTTTTTGTAACAGCTGTCATATTTGCAATTGCTGTAGGAGTTGCACCAAGTGCGAGGCCTGCATATCCAGAAGACATAACAGCT